>JACCEB010284511.1_pt1 | contig 136351 bp, 173 predicted proteins | sample 7454761 | NCBI WGS metagenome assembly JACCEB01 (sample SAMN15323454, study PRJNA562643) | freshwater metagenome | isolation source: river surface water | place: USA:Blue River Watershed | collected 2017-08-18 | reverse complement strand
CGTAGGAAACTTAACTGTACTAGGCAACAGCGTAACTGTTAGTTCTTCAGACCTTGCTATTGAAGATAGCATTATTAATCTTCACACTACACAAGACCTTGCACCTCTGACAGTTGACGACGGAAAAGATATCGGCATTAAGTTTCACTATTACAAAGGCCAAGATCGCCATGCCGCTTTAGTTTGGGCCAATGATACACAGGCCTTAGAGTTTTATGCTAACGGTGTGGAAAGTTCAGGTAATACATTCTCTGGAACATATGGTAATGTTAAGGTTGGTAGTGTATGGACTCATAATACAACACAATCCACAAGCACAACCACTGGTGCATTGAACACTAGAGGCGGTTTAGGTGTTGCTGGTAATGCATACATTGGTGGTAACCTTGTAGTTAGTTCAAATACTTACTTACAGACTGCTAACGTTAAACAACTAACAGTTTCGGAACAAGTTGTTGGATCATTGTATTTCACTGGAAATGATACTATTTTCATTAACGGTAGTCAGGTTGTAACATCGGCTGGTACATTCCTTGGTGGTCCGGTTCCAAACTATACAGTAATCGGTAAAGATCCAGTTGCTGGAACTGACACTGGTGCTGTCCTTGAAGTTAAAGGTAACTTGTTTGCTAACAGTCGTGTAGATAGCACAAGCACAACAACTGGCGCTTTGGTAGTCAAGGGCGGAGCAGGTATCAGCGGCGATATCTGGGCCAGCAGTTTGCAAGGTACAGCAATTGGTGGAACTAGCAACAGCTCTGCGTATTTTACCACAGTACAAACAACAAGTACACTCAAGTCAGGCGGAAACATTGTTGCCGCGAGCGGAACAGACTCTAGTAGTGCCACAACCGGTGCTTTGGTTGTTAAAGGTGGCGTTGGTATGTCTGGTAACTTGGTGGTTGGCGGAAGTATTAACAACACCAGTATTGGTGTTTACGGCGCCGCTGTAGGTAAATTTACAACTATTGAAGCCGCTTCTACATTAACTGTTACCGGTGTAACCAGACTTAATAGCGGAACTATATCAAGTAATGTAACAACCGGTGCCGCAGTAGTCACTGGTGGCGTTGGTATCAGCGGCGATGTAAACATTGGTGGAAATTTAAATGTTCCAACTGTTACAATTGGAAACATTGGCACTGGCAACATTAGAGCAACAGGTGGTAGTATAACTGGAGCCACTGGTGCATTTACAACATTAACTGCAACTAACTTCAGTGCCGCTAACGCAGTATCTATCACTGCTGAAAGTGTTGGTACTTCCGTGATTACTAACTTAAGTAGTGGTAATGCTAGAATCACAGGTGGTAGTATCACAGGTGGTACTGGAGCATTTAGTACATTACAAGTAACTAACTTTAGCTCAGGTAATGCACAAATCACAGGCGGCAATATTGCAGGGGCGCACAGTGGAACAGCGGCATTCACTACTGCCACTGCAACTAACTTAAGCAGTGGTAATCTGCGAGTAAGCGGTGCAATTACACCTAATGCTAACGCAACTGTTAATTTAGGTAGCACCACGGCGTGGTTTAACGAAATCTACGGTGTATCAATCCAAGCCAAATATGCTGACTTGGCAGAGCGATATATCTCTGATAACGAAGAAGGATATGTTCCGGGTACTGTAGTTGTGTTTGGTGGCCCAGCTGAGATCACAATCACAGACAAAGATGCAGATACTAGAGTCGCAGGAGTAATATCTACAAACCCTGCTTACTTGATGAACGCTGAAGAACCAGGACAAGCCGTGGCACTTCGTGGTCGAGTACCTGTATTTGTAGTTGGAAAGGTAAACAAAGGTGACCTTTTAGTAACATCTACAACTCCAGGTTATGCTAGAAGCGTAGGCACAGAAAATTCATATGGTTTAGCTGTATTTGCAAAATCATTGAATAACAAAGACGGTGACGAACCAGGACAAATTGAAGCGGTAATATTATAATGATAACTTGGCTAACTCCAAAAGGTAATCTAGGCACTTTCAGAGAACTAGATTACCAAGATATATTTTTGTCAGCATCGGACAGTAATAGCAGGCCACTGGAGTTTAAATTACAGTCAGGTAAAGTACCTCCCGGCATGTATGTTACCGCAGATGGACACTTTAAAGGTGTTCCTGCAATTAGTAGCAGTACTAACAGCGCCAGCGTAACATATACATTTACAGTTAGGGCATCAAACAATGATGGTAACATTGCTGATCGAACTTTCTATGTAGTAATTGATTCGTATATTCCCATTCAGATTATAAACAGACCACCTAGTGGAATACTTAGGTTGGGTACATTTGATGATGCTTCTCAGATAGAATATCAATTTGAAGCTATCTCAACAAAAGCAAATGCCATCGTTAAGTGGCAAATCACTAACGGTGAAGTTCCGTTTGATGTTAGAACCAACGAGCCAATGGAGTTAACAGTTAACGGTTTATTTTCTGGATATATTGCTAGACTATTAGACACAAGTTCTGAAACTGCTGGTTATTCAATGGAGTCGGCCGACGCTTTCCCTTATGATTTTAGTGCGTTAAGTCGAAATGTTATCTATAGATTTACGGTACAAGCCACTGACGGTATAACATCAGATTCAATACAAGTTGAGATAACTGTAGTAAGCAAAGGAAATTTTACCGCTGATAACGATGTAACAACAGTTGACAGTGATTTCTTGACCATTGATGCTGATAATAGATATGTTCCTATTATTATAACAGATCCAACTGCGATCCCGACTCTGCAGGCAGGAAACAGATTTGCTTTTAAATTTGACGCAATTGATCCAGAAGGTGATACAGTTAATTGGACTGCAAATACTGGTGTACCCAATGGATTAACCTTGAGCACTATTACAGGTTGGTTAACAGGAACTATACCTTCTCAAGTATCAGAAACCATAACCTATGCGTTTACTGTACAAGCCTACAAAAGAGACAAACCCACATACATTAGTCAACCGTTGGAAGTTAGAATAACTTCGTTAAAAGATGCATCTAATTATGTAACTTGGGTAACGCCATCAAATGTCGGTACATTAATTAATGGCCAAACCAGTGAACTTGATATTAAAGCTATTAGTAACTTAGGAAAAACTATCACATATGCTTTAGTAGACGGGGAATTACCAGACGGACTGGAATTATTAACTAACGGCAATATCGTTGGAAGAACAACATTTAAATATTTTAGCTTAGACGGATTTGAGAGCAGACTGACTGTTGCAAATGCATTCGGTATTACAACAGGAATGACAGTGCAAGGTCCCGGAGTTGCGTCCGGATCTACAGTTTCAGCAATAGTAGACGAAGATACGGTAATTATTAGCCCAAGCATAAATGTATCCGAAGGAACAGAATTAACTTTTGCAAATCTTGTGACTTCCACAGAATACTACACAAGAACTACAAGCTTGAGTACCAGCACAACTATTGATAGCGGTACAACTACTTTTGATTGCACTTTCAATTTCACAGCAGAAGCAACAACCACCGACTTAACTGCTTCAATTACTAGAGATTTCTCTATTATAATTGACAATTACAACAGAGCGCCGTTTGAGAATGTCTATTTAAAAGCTCTTCCAAGACTTGAACAAAGAGAACTGTTTGACAGTATACTATCCAACACTTCGATTTTCCCAACTTCGCTATTGTATAGACCCGAAGATCCATACTTTGGATTGTCGGAGGACATTCGAATTCTATTTTTAGCTGGCCTAAGTGCCAGCGAATTAAGTAAATTTGCAAACTCTATACAGTACAATCACTATAATAAGACTATTAATTTTGGAGCTGTTAAAACTGCACGAGCAGTTGACCAAAACTTTAATACCAAATATGAAGTTGTGTATTTAGAGGTACCCGATGACAAGACTGCCGACGGTGTTAGTGCCGCTTTAAGTCAGGAACCTGCAATTACCAACTACCACGAAGGTGTTTATCACACAATATATCCAAATAGTTTTGAAAATATGGCTTATAGGTTAGCCACAGGCATCGGATTTGTAAACCGTGGAGCACTGCCAGACTGGATGGTAAGTCCACAAGAAGATGGCACAATACCCGGTCTGAAGCGAGTAGTAGTTCTTGCTTATACTGTTCCGGGAGCAAGCAAGTTAATCGCCTATAGGTTGAAAAATAACAATATCACATTCAGCGACATTCAATTTGTAGCCGATAGATACTTTGTTGATACCACCCTTATTAAGAATTTCAACTTTAACAACAATGGGTTCGGGGATAGCGACTATGTTGTGAGCTATATAACACACCCAGTTGAGATTGAAACCGGTACTCAGCTAAAGCCTGGTACTTGGGTAGCACTAATGAACCCGGGTAAAACATCAGAAGATGACTTAATTGTTACAGAAGCCGTGCCTGGACCACAGGAAACTACCCCAACTGACAATTATTCTGACCCATATTCTGACGATAAATATATTAAGTTTCCACAAATTGGAGTTTATAAGTAATGACTAGTCTAGTTAATCCAAATAACATCGACGGTACCTTTCCGGTCGCTGGCCAAGATAATAACAGTCAAGGTTTCCGCGACAATTTTACCAACATTAAAAACAACTTTACTTTCTTAAAGAGTGAAGTTGAAGATCTACAGGCCAAGGCCGTACTAAAAGAAGCACTGCTTAACAGCACTTTAGACAATGATCTAGGTACCCTAGGTACAACATTAAACAATGCACAGCTAACTGCATACAGAGAGACCTACACCGATAACGGTACCATTATCGGAGCACAAACTGTTAGCTACGACAACGGCAATTTCCAGAAAATTTCACTTGGTGGTTCTGTAACACTAACATTTAACAATTGGCCAGACTCTGGTGTGGCAGGAAGATTAACACTATGGATCAATTGTCCTAGTGTTGCATATACTCTAACACTACCAGCTGAAGTAACATTAGGTTTCCCAACAGAAATTTCTGGTTTGGAATCCGGCAATGTTATTACTTTTGATGCTATTGGCGATTACCTATACGAATTTGTAAGTACAAATGGTGGTTCAAGTTATTTCTGCAGAGAACTAACAAGAGCACCCAACACTATTCACGGCAACCTTACTATCACAGGTAATGTGCTTGGTAACCTAAGCGTTGCAGGCGGTACTATTAACAGTAATTTCCTCTATTTAACTAGAACAACAGGCCAAACACTAACGGCCAACACAATGGTTACCCATTACTATTTGGACAGCGCAAGTAGTTCAACACTGGCCGCCCAAACTATCAGTGTTCCGTCAACAGCAGAAAACGGTAGAATGATTGCCTTTACATCATTATGCCCAATTACAACCACCACATGGAGTGGCGGCACAGTAAAGTATGTGGCTAGCAATGCATTTGCTTCGGGCAATGTCACTGTTAGAATGCAATATTACTCATCTGGTAACTTCTGGTTAACTGACGCATCCTAATCATTTGACTCCTAGCTTTGTTTTAGTTTATACTAGAACAACTAGGAGTTTCTTATGACCAATCATATCGATTTAAAGAAGTACGAAAAATTTGTTGAAGCTGTTACCAGCATAGAATCTAATAACTTTGACCATCTACTGCGTCGAATTAACGAACTACGAAACACAAGTAATGTTAATATCAGTCTGCTAATGACTGCTGGCATTGGACTAGCAAGCGAAGGCGGCGAATTTAACGAAATTGTTAAAAAGATTTTGTTTCAGGGTAAGCCGTTAACCGAAGAAAACCGTTTCCATATGAAACGAGAGCTTGGGGACATTATTTGGTATTGGACCAATGCTTGCCGTGCGTTGGGCTATGACCCCAACGAAGTAATTGCAGAGAATGTTTCTAAATTAGAATCAAGGTATCCGGGCGGAAAGTTTGATGCTTTCTACAGTGAACATCGTAAAGAAGGTGATCTCTGAAATGAAGGAACTAAAATACATTGTTGTTCCTTTTGACAATGGTGGATATGCAAAACTCATGTTCACCAAAGTTGAGGATAATTGGCATTGTATCATGTCTGACGAAATCATGCACAATCTAAATGCATATCTCGAAGGAAAAACGCCTAGGGAATATGTAAAACCCTATATTGATGGGAACGGCCTATGGGACTAGGTCCCCCGGTTTGCCAACATTGTAAAGTTCTTGCATATTTGTCTGATGAATTAGGCTGGCATTGTAAATACTGTGGGGAAACCGACATTAAGGACTTCTTTCCAATTGGGCTAGGACCATTTAGTCCGGCAATGAAGGAACTAGAAAATAATGAAAAGTTTCTCAAATTTATGAAGGGAGAAGATCCAAATGCACCCATTGGCACCAAACTTAAGTGACCAGAGCATGGACCAACTTATGACCAAATACAACGACTTAACAAAGCGTTTAAATCAAGCATATAGATTTGGCCCAGCTGCCTTGGTCCCACAGATCTCAATGATGCTTGAACATTATCAAGCTGAAATTTCTGAAAGAAACAGAAAACAGCTCGAAGAGATGAATAAGAAAGCTGAAGAAAGCGGTCGAGGCTACAAAGGAATTATTGATATCTCATGAATTATGACCAGTACGGCCAATGTTGGACAACTTGTGATGAGTTGTTTGACATGCTTTATCAAGATCCAAATCTCAATCTAGATAAATTTCTAGTGTCGTACAGCCTTGACAACAAAAATCAACTAACTGAATTTAATAGTGCCGTTGATACTCTATATGCCGATGTTCCTAAACTACAACCACTTCGTCGTATAGATTTATCTGTAGAAGAATTTGATCAAGAATTACAGTCGCATTGGCTAATGCCAGACGAATACAAAAATCTGGATATTGCACAATGGATTCTCGAGCAATGCAAAACTGATGCAGAGCTACAGAGAGTAGGTGAAGAACTACTTCTATACCAAGAAAGAGATTTATTCAATCTTTTGCGGTATCTCAAATACATAGTTGATGTTTTTAGAAAAAACAATATTGTCTGGGGTCTAGGTAGAGGATCCAGTGTGTCCAGTTATGTATTATATCTCATCGGCGTACACAAGATTGACAGCATGTACTACGATTTAGATATAGGCGAATTTTTACGGTAAATACATACTCAAGGAGAGTTATTATGAGTCGAGTCTATACTACAGCCCAAGGTAAACAGGTTTCAATGGAAAGCCTACGATTGGCAAACGAAGAAACCATTGCAGTTGGGAATATGAAAGTAAATGCTCGTGGAGATCAATTGGGGCCAGGCGGTGTTCCTGAAAAAACCAGGCAAGCAAATGTAAATGAATACTACAACTTGCATACACCTGTTGCTGGCGCAGTAGAATCACCACGAGCGAGAAGTGGTGTTATTGAAGAAACAGCGAAACCTGATCCGCAGCCTGTGCCAAGTGCAGATCCTGTAATTGACGAACAAGATCAGTTTGAAGCTGAACAACCTCGTATGAGAGGTAACCTGGCAGATGCAGTTGCCAAGAAAGCGGTAGTAAATCAAGAATTGATGAAGCCGTTAAAACAACAAATCAAGGACAGAGGTCCATCTCGTATCTAAAATGGCTAAAGAAGAAAAACTATTTCAAACCACCGGTAAGTTACAAAGAACTTCTGTAGTGCCCGGTATTCGAGCACTGCACAACCATGTGATTGTAACTGATATGAGTTTCGAGGGTCGTACACTAAGTAGCGGTATTCTTTTGCTCGGCGACGACGGTAAGACGGATGGTATCCGTCCAAGATGGGCAAAAGTCTACAAAGTTGGACCAACTCAAACCGATGTAAGACCCGGACAATGGGTTCTAGTAGAACACGGTCGCTGGACTCGCGGCCTAAAAGTTGAGATCAATGGCGAAACATTTATTATTCGCCGCGTTGACCCAGACTGCATCATTGGTGTGCAAGACGAAGAACCCACACACGATGATACTATTTCAACCTCAGTTCACGCTGAAAAGAAAACCAGAGCCGAATACTAATGTCATTTATTATGAAATGGGACACTGACGATATACTTCGTCAGTTGCGCTATTGTTCTGCCCAAATGAATAGTCCATACAACGATGGATTTGCCGGGTGGGGTTGTAAAAAAGATCTTTTAACTATACAATACGAGTTAAATGAAATCTTACGAAAGAGTCCAAATTTTAGTCATGTCGAAGAAGAGTTCATCGAAGAACAACAAAAGAAACATGCCTGGAAAGTATTAAATGAAACAACTAATAAGTGATGCGGGTGGATATAAGACCTATATGGAACTAAAACCCTTTGAGATCAAATCTCATCAAGGGTGGGTAAATCTTCGTGTAACCACAGTGTGGGAAGGAGCCAGGGGAGAAATTCATGAGCAAGTCAAATTCGATCTAAATTTAGACCCTGCAGGACTACAAAGCTTTAAAGGACTATTAAATGAAATGTGATACATGTGGTCATCAGATTCACGATGATTGTAACTTTAACCAAGGACGGTGTCCGCATAGGAAACCTATGATCAATATTCAACCTAAAGACACCAGTCGCGGACATTTTTATGTAAGTCTAGTTAAGAGCATATTGCGAATTGGTGCCGGCGGTTGCTTGATTCAAGGTAATCTATTCTTTGCTGGATTACTACTAATCTTAGCAGAATTCTTGGGCATCTTAGAAGAATTGGTATGAAAGCCGGCGGCCACTTTGATACTCCAGAGGAAGCTCGTGCTTTTCTCAAAAGTCTCGGGCTACTTAAAAAGCGGCGCATACTTGAAGGCGAAGAACTTGAGCGTGTGCTAACTATGCTACGACTTATAGGTCCAGGTGAGCAGTCAAATAATCAGCGTATATGGACAGAGTCGTGGCGTGTGGGCAATATAGAATATAATCATCACAGTGGTGATGGTTTCGAAGAACTAGAGGAAGTAATAGACGATGAGTGACGGCGGAAAAGGCGATAGCCCAAGACCATTTAGTGTAAGCCAAGAGGATTTTGGCAATAACTTTGACCGTATCTTTGGCAAAAAGAAAAAGGTAGAAACACCGGTTGAAAAACCCAACTGCTATTGCTATAATTGCAACAAGGATTATACTGAGCCGGGACAACATTTTCCTTATGTAATGTCCAGAATGATTTTGTGTCCAACTTGTGGTAACAAGCGTTGTCCACATGCAACAGATCACAGCCTGGCCTGCACTAACAGCAACGACCCGGGTCAACCAGGAAGCAGATATTAATGGGTGGCTTTAATTTCATGTGGGACGCTATCCAAGCTGGTCAGATTGACGAGCTTGAAAAACGCATCGAGAAGTTAGAAGAACAAAATAAAATACTCTACGAATGGGTGCAGTATTTCAAACAACAACTAGAGGTAAAAAATGCTCAACCCTGACTTACACTTAACATTGTACATATCTGAAGAAATAATTAAAATTGTTTGTGCTTCAATTGTTTGTACTGTAGCAATTTGGGGTGTAGTTAAAATGACTGACATCTTGTTTAATAGGCGAAAAGAGAAAAATGAAACTAGCTAAACGCTACTACAATCCGTATAATATAGGCAAGCGTCTATTTAAAGACGGCTACGGTATATCAGACATTGCCAGCGCAGTTAAATGCGATGCGGATATGGAACAAGCATTTCGCGGATACACTGATGCACAAGCCAGAGCAGAATTAAAACAAATCAAAAGTCAACTAGGTTATTCAAGAATAGGATTGAGAAACGTATGAAATTAATAAGCAGACGCATAAAAGCAAATCCCGATACATTTGCTCCAGAAATGGAAGTGGTACTGACTCTGCCCATGGAACTAGCAACGGATGTTCTTGTTTCAATGACCGAAGAGGAATTCAAAAATAAACTTGGACATGATTTGTTTGAACTGTTAAGGACAAAAGAATGAAAGAACTCTGGACTGAGAAATATCGACCAAAGACTGTAGCAGATTATGTGTTTACAGATGAAAGCCAACGCACACAAGTTGATGCCTGGCTCCGAGAAAAATCTATTCCACACATTCTGCTAAGTGGCAGTCCCGGTACTGGTAAAACTACACTTGCAAAAGTCTTAGTTAACGAATTAGGAATTGATGACTACGATTTCTTACAAATTAACGCAAGTCGTGATAATGGTGTAGACTTTATTAAAGCCAAGGTAGAAGGCTTTGTTAGCACAATGCCATTTGGCAGTTTTAAAGTTGTACTAATGGACGAAGCAGATTACTTGTCGCATAACGCACAGGCAATCATGCGTGGTTTGCTAGAAACCTATCAAAGCCAAGCAAGGTTTGTGTTTACTTGCAATAAGCCACACAAGATCATGGATGCATTACACAGCCGTTGTCAAAGCTTCCATATTGAAAAGCCAGACCAAACAGAGTTCACTGCTCGTGTTGCAACAGTTCTTGTTACGGAAAATATTGAATTTGATCTAGACACACTAGACAGCTATGTGAAAGCCACATATCCAGATCTTCGCAAGTGTTTAAATCTGTTACAAGCTAACAGCACAACCGGTACACTAACAAAACCTAGTGAAAATGATCGTAGTGTAAGGGACTGGCGAATCGATGTAGTAGACTTAATGAAAGCCGGCCGTATCCGCGAAGCTCGTTCTACTATTGTTAATCAGACTGATAATTATGAAGAAGTGTTCCGTTGGGCATATGATAACTTAAACATCTGGTCTAACACACCCGAAGGCCAAGATGAAGCTATCCTTGCTATTCGTAAAGGACTAGTTAACCACAGCATGGTTGCTGACCCAGAAATTAATTTGTCAGCAACTCTAGTAGAACTTACACAAATTGAACAATGAAAACAAAAAACATTTACTTAGTTGCACACTACAGCATGAAGCCTCGTCCTGGCGTAAACACCAGTGTTAAAGGATGGATGGACGATCAAGCTAATCTACAGTATGACGAGAAAGTAGAAATTACTCGAGGTCTAAAGAAAGATAGTAATACTGCAAAGATTATTCTTAATTTTTCAAACAAGTCTGTTGATAGAAACAGTTTTAATCAAGACCGAGATTTTAAAAAGTTGTTTAAGTACTTCTTTGGTGGATACCATCAGTATATGACTGCGGTAATGAAACAATTAGATCCAAGTTTTATGGATGAAATTGTTGCAGAACTTGAAGAAGAAATCAAAGCAGAAAAAGTAGAAGCTGTCGCAGATGAAGTTCCCAGCAATTGAACTAGTTGATCGTTACACTATTGCATTAGTTAAACATAAACGAACCGATGGTGCAAATCAACAAGAGCTAGATTTTTACACAACACAGATGCAAGAATTTGATATCCCTGCTATTCAGGGAGTATTAGATCAGCTTGTGTATGTACACAATAAAATCTGGGATATGGAAGATGACTTTAAAAAACGCCGTGTTGACGGTGCAAGCTTGGAAGAAATCGGGCAAAAAGCATTAGATATACGGGACCTAAATAACTTCAGAGTTCAGTACAAGAATCGCGTTGCCGAACTAGTCGGTTGTGCGGTTAGGGAAATAAAACAAAATCACTCCAGTGAATGACTTATCGAATAGATTTCTTTTTAGATGAGCCAATCGGCAGTGCGAAAGCACTTGCTGACTTTCGCGAGTTCACTAGAACGAATAAACAACGATTCTCTGTTACGGCTCCAGTTCTTTGGTTTAAGACATTAGGGCATAACATCACCGGGGATCGTATTGACTATACTTTTTCAAAAATACAAGAAGCTATAGAATCTCCCGAACAGATAATTGTGTTATGGGCCGCAGAGCACAATATAGTTTTAGACCAGTTGCTAGTTGACAACTTAAATCGATTCTGCGACACCGTCCCTAATCCTGTTATGTTTGTTACAGGAGTGTTAGGGAATTGGGCCAACGAATGGCAAGAAAAAATTAAATTCACGCTAAGTCCCGTCTCTTACTTTGACTTTGAAGCGGCAAGCGCCTGGCCGGATCACAAAACATGGCCCGAGCATAGATCAAAAAAGTTTATGTGCATGGGCACCAAAGATTACCCCAATCGTAAATATCTATTGAGCAAGATTATAACTGGAGACTTATTGAGTCAAGGCTATGTCAGCTACCGCCAACTTGGGAGCGGAACTTTAGCCCCTGCACATTATTCCCAAGAGAGTATAAAGAAAATTGAGTATGTTGCAAATCTCGCAGATCCGCATCTACCTTTAAAGCCGTTAGATAATAGTGTAGATTACACCGAAATGCCCAGACATTTTATGTACGACAGTTATCTAAACATGATAACAGATACTTTCTTCGAACATTGGGGCGAAACAACATTCATCAGTGAAAAAGTTTTTAATGCTATGCTACACGGACAGATGTTTATAATGATGAGTCCACCCAATACATTAGAGTACCTTCGTTCTGTAGGTTACAAAACTTTCAGCAATTACATCGACGAAAGTTACGATTCAATAACAGATAATTACCAAAGATTAACAGCAGTTACAGAATCTTTCTTGGAGTTTGCAAATAAACCTATTGAAGAAATACACGATATATATTCTAAATGCATGTCGATATTGGAACATAATAAACAGCGAGTACTTGAAAAGACATTACCGCAAAGATTAATAAATGAGTTTCAAAGAGCAATAAATGAAAAAGCACAAATTAAATGAATCTGGCGCAAGGGGTTGGTTTATTGGAGACTTCGATAAAGCCGTAGTTAGAACTAAAGATTTTGAAGTTAACTATCAAATTAATAAAAAAGGACACAGTCCTAGTCACCAGCATAAAGTAATCACAGAAATACAACTAGTTATATCTGGTAGAATGTTGGTAAATGGTGTTATATTCGAACCTGGAGAAATCTGTGAATTAGAACCCGGGGATATAGGACAAATAGAATATCTCGAGGATTGTGCAACAGTAGCAGTTAAGTTTCCAAGTATACCCGACGATAAATATTATATATGAATCCAAAAATGTTGAAGCTCATGCGAGCTAAAAAGAAAAGGGAAGTGGATCCAAACGCACCACCCCGTCCAAATCTTATGAGCCACGATAAAATTATTCGTGACCAGAAACTAACTATTACACAATTAAATGATAAGTTAGCTCACATGGAACGACGACTAAATGCCGCTGAAAATAAGTTGCGTTATCAAACTGAATATTTGTCTGTATTACACAACAAAATATCACGAAAATAAACTAATACTTAAGTACTACATAAAAACCCGCCAAATTAGCGGGTTTTTTATTTGCCCAAAAAAGACATCTTTGCTATAATATAGGTATAGTAAGCAAAAAGGAGCCAGCAATGAGTAATTGGGTCAAAGACGGTAAGACTATTGTTGCCAACTACCTAGGCGAGCAAGTCATTGGTACTGTTGAATCTAGCCGTGTTAAGTACGGTGGCAAAGTTCAGTATACAGTAGTGCTGAATCGACCTGTGCAATTCCGTTGGCGCAGTGAACCCAGCGATCGTGTGCTAATTGACAACGACGAGATCGTTGAGGAAATTAATACTGAAGTTTACAGTCCTTTTGAGACCGTAAACAGTTGATCCAAAATTCTTTTTAGTGTATAATTGCTTTTTAAGGAGCAACTATGTCTACAGTCGCCGTCGTTGATATTCTTGCAGTGGCTTGTGCCGCATACCGCATCAACGGAAATCAAATCCTTAAAGAAAGTAAAGACAACAAGATTGCCAACAGCGTTCTAGTTAAGTCTCATTTCTGGGATAGCAATAAAGTGACTGTCACTGACGAGGACCGTGCTTCTGCAGAAGAAGTCAAAACCTACATCTGTCAAAAGGTCACTATGATGATGTTGACTGGTGCCAAGGTTAACGATTTCTTGAACTCTGTGTTTGAGTTGGTTAACAAAGACAATGCTCATATCCGTAACACCGGTGTTCTTACTTGGGCTCCTAAGTTGAAATCCGACTTAGAAAAAACCGACGATCAGAAAAATGAACTGACTGTAATGTCCTATGGTAGTCAATACCTGGGCAAAGTTGGCGATAAAATAGAACTGACTTTTGTCACAGTAATTGAGCGATGGACTAATGCATATAATTGCTATCGCTATACGGGGCACGACAACAAAGGAAATCTCGTTGGTTTCCTGAGCAAAAACAAAATCTCTAACCCTGCAGGTGTTAGAATCAAGGGCCGTATCAAGACAACAGAAGTTGGTCGATACACTGGTGGTAAAACCACTTATCTTAACTATGTCAAGGAAATTCAATGAGTCAAGTAACTTGTAAAAATTGCAAAAACAATATTTCTAGCTGGTTTGTTCGTAACTTCTCTAACAGTGTTTGGTGGCGTTGCGGACTAGCTGATAACTACGAGCCTAAAAAATACAATCCCGTAGATGGTACATCCAAAGGCGGCTATTATAATAGTTGTGGACTGGCTCGCGGTATTGACCGGATTTGTGGAGAAGCAGGAAGGAACTGGACTCCCCGTAGCAAAAAAGATATCTTTATTTTCCTTAAGAGGGTATAATGCACAACCGGGAAAAGACCTGGCGCACAGCAGATGGTAGATCCGTTCCTATTAAGGATATGGAGAACAGTCATTTGGTTAATGTTATTAACTGGATTCTAGACAACCAAGATTCCTACCCAAGAGGAATCCGAGATCTAATGATTGCAGAAGCCAAATATCGACAACCTTTTTTGTTTGCTGAAGGTAAGTCTTACCCACAAAAGATTGGAACCCGTTGGAAACTAGTTGATCCACAGACCGGAGAAGCAAAGATTGTCCCTCCGCCAGCTGACTATATCGAAGCAGTAAAAGACAATCCCGGGTACACAGCAATGTTTAAGCGAACTCAAGAAAAGCGAGCTAAAAAATGATTCCCGAAGAACACAAGACTGCCGTTATCACAAATGGTTTGCATTTTATGCGAAGCATCACTGAAGCCTATGGCGCCGATGAAGGCCTGAAGTTGTGGGAAACTATCGCCGGTACACTTGATCCAGATGTCAAAGGGCAGATCTTTTTTGCTATGATTACCGGTGAATATAATAATCGTATCACCGTTCGCGGCTACCATATGGGTTCTAATAAAGTGGCGCTGATTAAGGCTGTTCGTGCAGTCGACAAGCGTGGCCCTGGACTAAAAGAAGCCAAAGATCTAGTTGATGCTTTAGAGTATAACGGACAGAATCAAATTATTGAAGTAGCACCTACTGAGTATGTTCGAGGTGTCAAAGAACTTCGTAACGCAGGATTTATTGTATGAGTGAAAAAGAACTAATCAATGCATATTACGATGGACTTCGTGAAGGAGTCTACATGTATGCATATATGAAAGACGGTACCTATTATGTTGGTACTACTGGTAAAACCCTCAAACAGGCCTATGCTGAAATTGAGGAAGAACGCAATCTAGCACTGTCAAGGAGTGAATATGCAGTATAAGCACATTGGTTGGTGTAAAGAAGATAATCACGACAAGGTTTGGGTATGTATCCAACTTAACGGAGACCGTTGGGGCGGCAGTTATGCTACAATCTGGGGTCGTCGAGGCAAGAAACTACAGCATAAGGTAATCGACCATTCCAGTGAGTGGGATATGGAAAAGCTGATTGACTCTAAACGAAAAAAAGGGTATAATACCATTGACCGAGATGAACTAGGCAAAGTTTATCCTGAGTTCGAAAATGATTTGGAAGCCACAGCATTGTGGGCAATGTTAAAAGTTTAAAATGGAAAAGAAACTATTATTCTCTGTTACTGCAAAAGATTGCGATTGGTCCTATACCAAAGGCACCGGTGCAGGCGGCCAAAAGCGGAACAAGACATCCAGCGCCGTGCATTGTCACCATCGCCCGTCGGGCGCACACGGTTACAGTGAAGCCAGTCGTAGCCAGGCAGATAACAAGCGCGATGCCTTTGTCAAAATGGCCAATACCAAAGAGTTCCAGAAATGGAACAAAATGGAAGCATGGCGCCGCATGGGTGTACTTGACGAAATTGACCGCAAGGTTGCAGAAGAAATGCAACACATTAAAATTGAAATTCGTGTTGATGGCAAGTGGACTGAAGTTAAAGAGCACATGCTAGTAGATGACCCAGAAGATTTCCGAATCGAGTGGCTACAGGAAATGCAATAATGAAACACATGACCACAGCCTTTGATGGCAGTCCAACACCACTTTATCAACACCTGCCCTGTGGCAATCGCGCAACATTTGATCACAACAGTGGTATGAGTTATCGTTGTGACACTTGTTTGACAACAGTTGGTAGTATTGGACAACCTGCAGAGTGCCGTAGCGAAATGGAAAAATATAGCACTGTGCTTCCTGCATTAGGAAGTAAAGTTAAATGGGACTATGACCACGGATGTGAACGATCATGAATAAGTTTAGACCTCAGGATATTGGCAAATCGTATGTAATGAAACAACGATTGAAATATGGCCGCAGTGACAACTACAATTGGCAGACTCGTATCAAATGGTATCCTGCAGGTTGGGGTTTCAATAAACGAGTAATTGGTAACCAGCACAGTCGCCTACATTATCTTGCTTGTCATGCTCCTGCTCCTATCAACAAGCGTTGGCAGAAAGCGTATGATGCTTTTATGGCAAAACACTTTGGTACTAAAGGCAACGCTAGTATGCGTTACCTGAATACATGGAGTTGCCACAGCTGGATGTAATTATGTCTAAGAAAACTTATGTATGGCGCAAGTTAGAGGGTGAGGATCTTGGTTCAAGTGGATTTCAACCCACAGACATTCTTGTAGAGCATTACAACGATCCTGGTATGCGTACAATGCTGTTACGCAAGGACGAGTTTGAAAATCTCCGTCCATGGGAATTGTGTAGCATTTTAAATGAAGTGTACAAGAGCGGGCGCAATGATGCAATGGAAGACCTGCGCCGTTTTATTGGACTTAAAGAATGAAAATAATGATGGTAGGCTCTAGCTGGAGCGTAGGCTCATGGGCTAAGAGCGATCAACCTTTTATCGACGAATGTGTTGGTCCGGGTGTTGCAGGTTATCTCGGCGAGCAATATTCTATATCTAATTTCAGTCAACGAGATAGTTTTAACTACGGTTGTGAAGAACAGGCCGTCCTCAACGGATACCAAGACTATGATTTGATTCTCGCATGTCAAAACGATGTATTTAAGGATCTAGCATACGACAGTGATGAAACTGGTTGGACAAAAATTAAAACTTTCAATGAGACTCATCCAGTAAGCGCAAAAGCATTTATTCGTGACGGGGTTGAGGATCTAGAAGATCTTCGTGTATGGTTGCTTAATCGATTTTACAAGAAGATGGCCAGCTTTGGTAAACCCGTGATTGTGTTTGCGGGCGCAGGGTTAGTTGATACAGATCTAGCAGAAAAACAGGGACTTATGGTAGTACAGCCCGATTGGTGTAAACTACTAGTGCCAAGTTTTGAAAGCAGTTATGTGGAAAGCAATCATTACCTGGGGTGGGCCACTGAACTAATGCTCGATCTTGTTCCCGGCAATAGAACTAACATTTTAAAACAGTGTCTAGAGTTCGCGGGTCAAATTGACCGTCGACTGAGTTTGTATAAGAACTATCCTGAGTTTTTTGCATACCATCATCCTACTGAGTACAGCAATCAGTTAATGGCTAAACATCTTCTTGGGTATATAAAAAATGGATGTTAGTAAAGAAAATACATTTAGAGCACTAAAGGATCAGACATTGTTAATAGATTCGTGGTTATGTAGATTTGGATGGCACTCTTGGGAAAAATGGTCCAAGCCTTATATTCCAAAAGGTGGGCAATTCAATTTGCAAGATAGCGCCTGTGCATGTTGTAATAAACTCCGTGTGCGTAAGTTAAAAGATCAAGATGGTAAAACTTTATGAACATTGAACATGAAAACACAGCCCGAGCATTAAAGGATCAACCATTGTTCGCAACAAGACAGTGGCATTGTAGGTTTGGGATCCATACATGGCTAATGTGGTCCCAACCTGTAAAGACCCGCCGCGGCGCATACGATTATGTAGAACAGTACAGGTCTTGTGGGTGCTGTGGTAAAGCAGATCGCAGACAACTTTCGAAAGACTAAAATGGGAAATCAAACTGAATATTTTGAGCGAATTGGGTACAAACCCAAATACTCGATTGGTGATCGTGTGTTTGGAAAATACAACAAAATCCCATTTATTGGAAGTGTGGGCAATGACCGTTTAATTAACGAAATTGATGGTCCAGAGGTAACTGTCCATTTAGACTTGCCGATGAAGACCGATAAAGGATTTCGTAGTATAATTGTAGTTAAGCACAAAGATATCAAACAGAAACTAACAGACTTCAATGAGAAACCAAAAGGAAAATAGTAGTATGGCATGGTTCGGATTTTGGATATTCGTGAGTGTATTGCTGGTCTGCGATACTTGGTTATTCTCTAAAGGATATAACAGTATCTTTTGGGAATGGAAAACCAAGGAAGAACAACAGCTTCGTGAACAAGTTATCAATGATCGAAAGTAAAATATGTCGTTAACTTACTACAAGATTCGCAAAAAGTCGGAGCCCGAACTGTATCGTAAAGCGGATGGTTCGTGGAACAAATCGGGCAAAGTCTACGACACGCTAGGCAAGCTTCGTGCTACAATTACTAATAACATGAACAGTTACAGCGAATACACTCGTGAAAAAATACACGACTGGGAAATTGTAGAGTTTGAAGTTCGTGTTAAAGAAGTCAAGCAACTAATCGATATTGTTAAACCGGAGCGGGTCTGGGACCTGTTGAAAAAATGAGCTTTCGTTTTTGGTTAAGAGAAAAGTGGTATGAACATCTTGCTGAACTAGACAGTCTCGGTATCAAGTGCGAATACGATATGGGTCATTACTTTAACAAATACAAATGGTGGTTAAAGCGTGAATACAAATTCCAAGAAAAAAACAATCTTCTATAAAAAGGTTGGACGCAAGTACGAACCTGTGAGTGAGTACGACCAAGAGTTAATGGATGCAATGCCCAAAGGCACACATATCACTATGGTATACCCCGGCGGACAATCAACTCGTTATAACATTGATCCTAACTATGCCGCGCTGATTGCGGCGTCAAGGGTAGCAGAGGATGCAATTTCAAGTGCTATCTATAAGGCAACAGAAATTCGTAGACAACAGAGATACGAAACTGGTGAGCCACTTACTCCGGGACAAAAAGCCGCCTGGGAAAATTTAGTTAAGGAGTTTGGGGACAGTGCCAAACAACTTGAATGGGCAAGTGTGCGTGAATGTGCAGAAGCTGGTGCTAAAGCCTTGCAAGAAGAAGCCGCAAAGCTAATGGAACATGAAAGTGTACGCAAGGCGTACGAGCATTTTTTAATGATATGTGAACTAACTAAGGAGCATAAAAATGGGTCTTGATATGTATGCGTATGTTGCCACTAAGGCAAACCAAGATCAAGAGTGGTGGGATGGTGCCCAAATTGACAAAGAAACCAAAGATTATGTCAACCCCAATGTTACTAAACCTCGCGAGATTGCTTATTGGCGCAAGCACCCCAACTTACATGGTTGGATGGAGAAGCTATGGCGCAAGAAAGGCAACGACGGCGAGTTTAACGGCGTTGAACTTGAGTTAACCAGAGACGACATTGATCAACTTGAACAAGATATTGTCAACGGTGTAGTTGAGAATCTAGAAACAACTGGTTTCTTCTTTGGTAATGCCAGCGATAGCTATTATCGCCAACAGGATCTTGAGTTTATTAAGACTGCTCGTGCTGAGTTGTTTTGTGGCTTAAAAGTGTTCTACAACAGTAGCTGGTAAAGGAAAGTTATGCCAACCGTATACACAGAAGTAGAAGTAGATGTCGGCCTTGAAGATTTTGACGACGACGATCTAATTGAAGAATTGGAAAGGCGAGGCAGAGGGTTTGATTTTGCCAACGAAACCCCCACTGGCCTTGTTACCCAAATTTACGAAAAGCGTAGATTAGGACAGGATTTTAATCAAGAGCTTAACGAGCTCATTTATATCGTAACTGGAAAGTTTTTATGAAAGACAGTGTTATTCTAGTAGATGCGGATGGCGTACTTTTAAATTGGGAGTATGCATTCGCAGTATGGATGGAAACTCATGGATTTAACAAAATCCCCGGTGGCGAGTTTAATTACGATATTGGTAAACGGTATGGCATCGACCGAGACCAGGGCAAAAAACTAATTAAGATGTTCAACGAGTCTGCGGCAATTGGGTTCTTGCCGCCGCTTCGCGATGCTATGTATTATGTAAAAAGACTGCACGAAGAGTTTGGTTATGTGTTTCACTGTATCACCAGTTTAAGTTTAGATCCGAGTGCAAAAAAATTGCGTGAGATGAATCTAGCCAAATTGTTTGGTGATACGGTCTTTGAAAAAGTCATCTGCTTAGATACCGGCGCAGACAAAGACGAAGCACTAGAAAACTATAAAGGCACAGGCTGTTGGTGGATTGAGGACAAATACGACAATGCCGTGGTAGGACACAACCTAGGCTTAAAAAGCATTTTGATGGAACATGGTCACAATATGCATTTTTATCATGACCACATTCCTATCGTTAAAAATTGGAAAGAAGTATTCGAACTCGTTACTACTCAGACCTCCCCGTAAATCTTTAAAATTTCTACTACCGCTGGGTGTCTCTGGATATCTCTGCCAGTAAACTCCACTCCGCTAACATACTTGCAATTACGATAGCTTTCAACTAATCGCTTAAAGTCAAGCAGACCGTTTTCAGGGTCTTTTCTATCAGCTTGGCGTGTATCACCTGTAACGATAATTTTAGAACCTTCACCGAGGCGTGTGAGCAGCATCTTCATCTGCGATGGAGTCGCGTTTTGCATTTCGTCTGCAATAATCCACGAATTTTTAAATGTACGTCCTCTCATAAATGCCAGTGGAGATATCTCTAGGTTTTGTTCATCTAGCATTTTGGCGATATCGGCAGGCCTATAATATTCTTGCATATAGTCAAATATTGGCCTGGTCCATGGTTCCATTTTAGCGTTTAGGTCGCCGGGTAGGAAACCGTGTTTCTCATCATCTACACCAACTGCTGGTCGGGTGATAACAATCTTTTGACATTCTCCAGCTCTGTAAGCCTTCATAGCGGCTAAAACGGCCAGCATCGTTTTTCCGGTACCTGCTGGTCCAGTAGCGAATATAATTGTTTTGCTGGGGTCTGTTAATAAGTCAATGTATGTTTCTTGACTTAGCGTTTTAGGTACTAGGTTAATAGGGCGTTGTTTTTGTTGCCTATAATTGTCAATGTTTATTGTGTTATCTGGGGTTGAGTGGATGATTTGTTGAGCCGCTTGTGCTCGGTTTCTACGCTTAGACAAATGTGCCTCCTTGGGATGCGTGAACTTTTCCATGTTACTGTGGATCAGTAAAACAGTCTGTCCACGAAAATATTTAAGAATGGATCACCAAACCAATTAACGGTGTATATAACTTTTTACAAACAGACTAAGTATTAGGCTAACTTTTCAATTCTGTACCTTTACTCTATCTACAAATGTTATGGACTAAATAATATAAGATTGGGAAAACCATGGCTCAGAACATAAAAGATGTCATTGACAATATTAAAAACCTGTCTCTTACAGACAGCGCATTAAACACCCTCATGGATTTTGAGCGTGTAATTGACGAATTAGATTTATACACTTTTGCTAACTGGAAATCCGGGGAGTTAGTAGAAGGACCTGTTTACGAAAAGTATTTCGTAACCTGCACATTTATGTGGCCTTATTCTAAGATGCCCGATCCACGAGCAGGCGAAAGACTCACACAATATGATTGTGAAGTATTTTACAAAAAGGATACATTAGAGTATCCTGTTAAAGTAGAAAAGCCCACTGACTTTAAGCCTGGCACAAAAATGCCCAAAAAAGGTCAAGTTCCTGTGTGGTTAGTTAAAATTATTATGCCCAAAACTCTAATGCAGGAAATACATCAAGGTAGCTTGGAATTAGAAGCCGGTTCAATTGACATGGAAGATATTGAACAAGCATACGAAACCGGTCAGGACGATAAAGTTTATAAAACTGGGGATGCGGCCCAACTTAACCCAGAGCAAGGATTAGGAAATGAGCAACCAGCTTAACGAAGGTCTTGAACAACACGATCTAAAAAGATTAGTTCATGCAGAATTACACATCGACGAATTTAAAAGTAAATTGGGTCGTGACGAAGATGTTGCTGTTGTTAGCTTTAAAGTAGCAGGTAAGGAACCTGCAGAAGATTTAGTTAGTTTCTGCGAAAAAGGCTACGATTGGGTACTAGATGCAGATACTAGCTCTGGCGAAATGGACGACGGAGATTACTTGGTATTCGTTGAACTAGAACGAGACAGCAATTTACCCAAGAACATTATGAGCTTAATGAGTGATGTTATGAACTTAACTGATCAAAAGCTCAGCGATTGGCGTTTACGATATCAAGGTAAAAACCAAGACCACGAGCTAACTGAAGAAAGTATTGCCGACATTTGCCCTACTTCGGCTGATGATTACAAGCAAAAGTTTGGTAGTACCGACATAGATAAACTCAAGGCAGCGGCTGGGGTAAAAGTAACAACTAAAGCTCCTAAAAATGAATTCACTGAGAGTTTAAGAGCTGCCGCTGGCATTATTTAATATAACCCAATATTATCCAAAAATCTCCTTTTTGCTAAATACATCAGAATAGGAGATTTTCAATGAGTGCTTTACCACTTACCCTCGATCAGCTTAAACAAATTGTACCTGGCAATCCTTACATTGACCACTGGTACAACGCTTTATGCCAGATCCTTCCTGACTACGATATTAATACCACAAAAAGGCTAGCTGCTTTCTTAGCCCAGTGTGCCCACGAAAGCGGCGGTTTTAAAGCTATCAAAGAAAACTTAAATTACAGAGCGGTAACTCTTCGTAAAATTTTCCCTAAGTATTTCCCAACAGACGATCTAGCAAATCAATATGCAAACATGCCTAACAAGCAGGAAGCAATTGCTAACAGAGTCTATGCAAACCGTATGGGTAACGGTGACGAAGCGTCGGGAGATGGGTTCCGTTACTGCGGTCGTGGTTTAATTCAGTTGACTGGCAAAGACAACTACACTCGTTATGCACAAAGTTTAGAAATTTCAGTTGAAGAAGCCAGCGAACATTTAACAACATTCGAAGGTTGTGTTCAAAGTGCCGCTTGGTTCTGGGAAGCTAATAATCTAAACCAATGGGCAGATAAAGGCGATATCCTCACATTAACTAAACGAATTAATGGTGGTACTATCGGTCTTGAAGATCGTATTAAACATTACAACCATGCATTGCATGTATTAGGTGAGTAAATTGGAAGATCGTCGAGACTTAGATCGTTTGCAAATTTGGACTCAGCACGAAATGCTTAGTGCATTTTTTGCCGGCATTGTTATCGGGCTTGCAATAGGATTGGTGTTTTAAACATGTGGCTACTACACTTCTTACCAGATGCATTTTTAGCTTTTATTGTAAATGCAATATTAGTGTTAGGTGTAGTCAGTACAGTTTTAACATTCTTTGTAATCAATCGTTTATTGCGATGGTTCCCGCCGCTAGCCAGATATGTAAATATTGCACAGATAGTTAGCTTAGTAGTTCTAACCGCAGGTGTATATTTCAAAGGTGGATACAGCGCAGAAATGCAATGGCGTGAGCGTGTTCGCGAAATGGAAGCCAAAGTTGAAAAGGCTGAGACTCAGGCAAAAGAAGCAAATCTAGCATTAGAAAAGAAAACAGCAGAAAAAGTTCAGATTATCAAAGGCAAAGAAATTGTTGTTAAACAATTCATCGACAGAGAGATTGTCAAGTATGATGTAAAGTTTGCACCCGGTGGCATATGCGAAATCCCCAAAGACTTCATTAACGCACATAATCAATCAGCGGAGCCGCCAACAAAATGAAATATCTACTAATAGGATTAGCAGTATTACTAACAGGATGCAGTACCACTGTTCCGGTAGTAGCCAAGTTTCCTGAACCACCCAAGTTCTCAGAAGCTTGTCCGAAACTGCAAAAACTTAACAATGACGCAAAGCTAAGTGATATTAGTACCACTGTTAATGCTAACTATTCAGCATACTACGAGTGTTCAATGAAAGTTGATACTTGGAGAGAATGGTACGAAGTACAAAAACGAATATTCGAAGGCATTGTTAAATAATAAAGGAGTAAACAATGGGAGATAAACAATTAGTAAAGTGGCTGTTGCTACTATTGCTATTACCACTGGGACTAGCATTTTTTAGCGGAGATAGATTCCGCTATCCTTGCCAAGACCCAGCGAACTGGGATAAAGATTTTTGCAAGCCACCACAGTGTGATGTAACAAGAACTTGCCCCGAACATATTTTCAAAGGGCAAAGAGACCCTAGACTAGGACCGCCAAAAGATGGACAAAATCAAACAACTATTCAACCAATTGCGCCAGCTACCCAAGCGTGTGTGGCAGCGCCTACAACACAAGGAGCAAACTGTGGAAAATAATACAGAATCAATACTATACACCGAAGAGCAGTTAATGGCTCGTCTAAAATTCTTTATCGGCATTTGTCTGTCATTGACATTGTTCGGTATTGTGTTTGTTGTGTTATATTCTCTAATCTTTGTAACACAACCACTAAACGCAATTAGCCCAATTGATCAAAAGTTCTTTGAACTTATTGTTCCTATTGCTACATTCCTAACAGGTACACTATCAGGTATCATGTTAGCTGGTAACAACCCAGAAGCACAGAAAAAGGCTTTAGAGGCTGCAAACAAGGGATGGGACCGCCCACCAAGTCCAACACCAACCAACGGAGGATCGTCAAATGGCGGATTCAACTCATCATCTAGCAACTCTTCAGCATTTGGCGTATCGTCAGCAAATGGCTTCGGAACCAATACCGGCTTCCCGGCTGCAAACGGCTTTGGCGGAGGCGGGTTTGGAGGCGTACCTGCACCAATTGCAACAACCGCCAGTGGCAAAGCAATTGTTCCAGATTTCCCACAACCGTTGATCTAAGGAAGCTAAAATGTCTTGGTTAAGTAGAATGTTAAGCGACGGTAATGACAATGTTGTTAGTAGCAAGCGTGTCATAACAGCCTTGGCATTCTTACTATGTGCTATGGCATTTATAGCAGACTTGTTCTGGGACCTAAAAGTCGACTTTCCGGTTTTTGAATCAATGATGTACATTGTGATTGCCGGATTGGGCTTTACCGCAAGCGAAAAGTTTGCACCAAAAAAGAGCAAGGAGTAAGTATGAGTAACGAAGAATGCCCAGTTTGTGGACACAAACATCCAAAAAATTAAGGAAAACATCATGAAAAAAATTCTAGCACTATTAGCAATTGCAGTATCGGGTCTAGCATTTGCAGGCGGCGAAATGAAAGAAGTTTGCGAGCCAGCAAAAGACAAAGCAGGTAAAGTCATCAAGGACAAAGATGGCAAAGACAAGCAAGTTTGCAAAACCATTAAGGTACACAAAAAAGTCGAAGGCACCAAAGTTCCTGAAAAGAAGTGATTTGACTTAACCACAAAAGTCCTGTATAATAGTGTACAGGACTTTTTCTTTTTAGCAATGACAACACATTACGAAACACTAGGGGTAGATAAAACTGCCAGTCCGGAAGACATTAAAAAAGCTTATCGTAGATTGGCAAGTAAACATCACCCCGACAAAGGTGGTGATACCGGAATGTTTCAAAAGATCGAAGAAGCATATCGAGTATTGAGCGATCCTCAAAAACGGTCCGAGTACGATAATCCCATGCAAGGTCGTCCGTTTAACTTTCAAGATTTTGGTGTGCATGGAAATATGCCTCCGGGTATGGAAGATATATTCAGTCAGTTTGGATTTCACTTTGGCGGAAGGCATCAACAAAAAAGAAACAAAGACCTGCGTGTATCAGTATCTCTAACACTGCCAGAAACTCTAACTGCACAAAAAAGAATTATCAGTTTACAAACTACAAATGGCACTAGAGAAACAGTATCAGTAGAAATCCCAATTGGTGCTACCAATGGCACTCAGATTAAATACCCAGGTCTAGGAGATAACTTTTTTACTTCTTTGCAAAGAGGCGATTTGTTTGTCCAGGTTTTTGTAGAACCCATTCCACAGTTTCAAATACACGGCATTGATTTAGTCACAACCGTTGACATTGACTGTCTTAATGCTATAATAGGTTGTGAGGTTAAATTTACTACTCTGGATGGAAAAGAATTTGAACTCGTTGTTCCTGCAGGAACACAAGCTGGTAACAAATTCAAAGTTACCGGACATGGACTGTATGCCACCAATCAACCAAACATAAGAGGGAATCTTTACTTAATTGCAAACATCACAGTACCAACTAATTTAACAAACGACCAATTAGAATCTATTCGCAAGATAACGACCACCAAATAAATATTTTTATGCTACAAACAAATCCCGAAATTGATCATATTGTTGCGGAAGCCACAAGTTCAGCTAAATCCCTCAAACACGAATATGTAACTATCGAACATGTTATGTTGAGCCTTGTAAAATACAAACCGTTTAATGATTTGTTAAACGACTTTGGTATTGATGTTGACGGCTTAGTTCACGATGTTGAATTATACCTAATTGGGTTGAACGACTTGGTTAAGGATGACCTCGACGAGCCTAAAAAGACCCATGGGCTAGAAAGAGTTTTTAATCGTGCATTTACACAGGTACTGTTTAGTGCAAGAAGTCACATTCAAGTAATTGACTTATTCCTGAGCATTCATGCAGAAGCAAATAGTTACGCACACTACTTCATGGTAAAGTATGGTCTGGACCGTGCTAAGTTAGTGGATTTTTATAATAAACACTACAAAGAAGAAGCACACCAGAAAGAAATTTCTAAGAGCAAAGTAGATGAATTCATTGAGCAATATTGTACCAACCTTAACAAGATTGCCAAAGAAGGACAAATTGATCCAGTAATCGGTCGTGACTACGAACTAGATGAGATTGCAGAAACTCTAGCCAAGCGTAACAAAAGCAATGTCTTGTTAATTGGTGACCCCGGTGTTGGTAAGACTGCAATTGCCGAAGGACTGGCTCTTAATATCGTAGATGGCAATGTACCAGAATATCTCAAAGATTACACTGTCTACAACCTAGACATCGGAAGTCTACTTGCTGGCAGTAAATACCGCGGCGAGTTCGAAGAAAAGTTCCAGGATGTTATCAAAGGACTTAAACTAAAAGGCAAAGCTATTCTGTTTATCGACGAAGCACATCAGATGCGTGGCGCAGGCTCGGGTAGCAACTCCAGCGTTGACTTCGGCAACATGATCAAACCTGCCCTCACAAAGGGCCAAATTAAAGTTGTCGCAAGCACTACATGGGAAGAATTTAGTCAGAGCTTTGAAAAGGATCGAGCATTAATGCGCCGTTTCCAGCGTATTACAGTAGACGAGCCAACACCACAAGTAGCTAAAGATATTCTCCGCGGGCTTAAAGAAAAGTTTGAAAGTTTCCACGGTGGCGAAATTACTAACGAAGCAATTGATGCCGCAGTTGATCTCAGTGTAAGATATCAAGCAGATAAGAAATTGCCTGACAAAGCAATTGACTTAATTGATGTATGTTGTGCAAAACTAAAAATTAAAACAGTGGACTTTAAGGTAACACGAGCACACATTGTTGATGCTATCAGTAAGTTTACTAAGATTCCAGTTGAGCAAATTGGACAGACCAACAGTAATGGGGCCGTTACTAGTCTGGAGTCAAAGATCAAAGAACGACTGTTTGGTCAAGATTCTGCTGTTGACAATGTGCTTGAAAAGATTTATGTTGCCCGTGCAGGTTTAAAAGCTATGAACAAACCGATTGGTAGCTTCTTGTTCCTGGGCCCAACTGGTACAGGTAAAACTGAGCTTGCCAAATTGCTATCCGAGAATCTTGGGATGAAACTACTACGATACGACATGAGTGAGTATCAAGAGAAGCACAGTATTGCTAAACTTATTGGTGCTCCCCCCGGATATGTAGGATATGATGATGGCAACCTTGGCGGTGGCATGTTAATTAGTGATGTTGAGAAAAATCCCAATGCAATTATCCTTATGGACGAAATTGAAAAGGCTCATCCAGATGTTTCTAATATCTTGCTAACTCTAATGGATGAGGGTATGGTTACTAGCAGTAACGGTAAGAAAGCTGACTGCCGTAACTGTATTGTTATCTTGACCAGTAACTTGGGTGCGGCAGATAACGAAAAGAATGCCATTGGTTTTGGTCGTGACCTGCAACGCACAGGTGAGGACGACAAGGCTGTTAAAGATTACTTCAAGCCTGAGTTCCGTAACCGACTCGACGGCATTGTTAAATTCAGCAAGCTCGATCAACTCAGTATGCGTAAGATTGTCAGCAAGTTTATCAATGAACTAAATGATTTACTAACTGAACGAAAACTAAAAATCCGTCTATCAGAATCCGCAGTGGATCACCTAATTGAAACAGGATTTGACGCTAAGATGGGTGCCCGTCCGCTACAGAGAAAAATCAACGAAGGTATTAAGGTTCCAGTTAGTAAAAAGATTCTCTTCGAAAACATCAGCGACAACAGTATCATTACTGTAGATTTTGTAGATGGAAAATTAAATTTTGATGTGCAGAGTGCCTTTGATATTGTTGCACAACCGGTAGTTAACAATGACGGATACATTATTCTGGACTAAGTTAAATCCTAAGATCATACAAGATCGAACTCGCAAGGCATACTTTGGCAAGTATTTCTGCAAGTTAGTAATTAGTTGCCCCGGGGCTAAACTAATTGACAGCGAGCACGAAGATTTGAAATATGCATTGCAAGAAAGGATACAAACACAGCGTGGTTATAACTACGGTGGCTCGTGGTGGCGTGCAGAAAAAGCCGCAGAACTAGCAAAAGCCGATATTGAGCAACTGCATTTACTGAGGTCGATCAAACGAACCAACAGCAATATTAAGTTAAGAATCGAAGAACCTTGGGTACAAATCTATAGCGAAAACGAGGATGAACTAAAGTTAGTTGCAGTTAGATTTTTTGATAAAATGAAGCCGTTGGTGCAGTCTGTGTATATAGCATCAGAGCAAGACTTAGACAGTCTTAGGTCCGGGAAAATTCTTATTCCCAGTACCAGTAAAAATACCTACAAGTACAAAGTGGTGCTTAAGGATGGCACTTACCAATCGTCAACAAAACAGCAATTATTATCGTATCTGGACAGTTTAGAAGACGAAATTAAAATCAGCAAAGGATCAAAAGCCATGCTGAATCGACCGTTTAACTTTATTTGGGGTGTGTTCTTTTATGCCAACGATTTAAAAATTATTACTTTTATAAACTTAGTGGCTCCGGGAATAGTCTCAAGAATTCATGAGTTGGAAAAAGTAGAATAATAAATACTAGACATTCAATAGGAGCCATAATGGCCAAGATTCAAACAGAAACACTTGTACTATCATTTAGTAAATTAGTCAAAGATCAAGCAGACCCCGATACACAGGGCATTATTACTGCGGAAATACTAGAAAGCATCAATGCCGTCGCTGAAGAACTAGCTGGCGCTGGTATTATTGTTGAAATTCAAGTTGCTTAATTAAAGAAAGAAAAACATGGTTAAAAAAATTGTCAAGCCTGCTGACGGCCAAAAAAAGTCATCTGTTAGTGACGCAGTAGCGGCGATCAAAGCGGCTGCGGAACAACAAAAACAGCAACCGTCTGTGGCTCCTGCGGCTACCCCAGCTAGACAGGGTGTGCCGTTTGATTTTTCAAAATGTCATTTACACATCGGTATCCCTTGTTATGGTGGTATGATGAGTGAACCGACTGTGACCAGTCTATTGCGATTTATTCTACTTGCACAACAAGTAGGATTAAACTGGAGCCTAGACACAATGGTTAACGAATCGTTAGTAACACGAGCTCGTAACAACCTAATGGCAAAAATGATGACTAATCAGCAAGCAACACATTTCATGTTCATTGATGCTGACATCCGTTTCGAACCAGATGCCCCACTAAAAATGATGGTCTGTGACAAAGATGTTATCGGCGGACTGTATCCTAAAAAAGCTTTACCCGTTAATTATGTAATTAACCTACAGCCACAAACCAAAGTACAAGGTGATATTTTTACAGTTGATACAATGGGTACAGGCTTCTTGATGTTCAAGCGTCATGTCTACGAAAAACTAATCGCCGCACATCCCGAATGCAAGTATGTAGATGATGTTGGACTAGGTAAGCAATTTGAACCGATGATGTACAGCATTTTTGACTGTGAAATTGACGAGCGTGGACACTACCTAAGCGAAGACTGGCTATTCTGCCGTCGCTGGGCAAAGTTAGGTGGAGAGATTTGGGCACACGGCAAAGTATTGCTGAACCACATCGGGCACTATGAATTCCAAGGTGACCTAAGCAAGATGCCACAATTCGGTCAAGGCACAGCCGCACCTGCACAACAAGAAACAATCCCACAAGCTCTTAACGATGCGCTAAAGATGGCAACTATTAAGGACAAGTAATATGGAGAATTCTGAGAGCGTTAAATTTGTTGTTGGAATTAGCGGTACTTACTGGGGTGATAAAACACCCGAGTATAGTATTGCTATCGATGGCAAAGAGTATGCAAAGGGGTTTATTACTAAACCATCGGGCAAAACAGAGTTCATCGAGTTTAGTGCAGAAATTACCGAAGGAAACCATCGTTTAGAAGTTGGTTTTCTTAATAAGGATTCTAGCACAGATGTTGTTAAAGATGATCAAGGAAATGTTGTTAAAGATATTTTGTTAAATATTGACAAGATTGAAGTCGAGGACATTGATCTAGCACATCTTTGCTACAGCAAGAGCTATTACGAGTTAGTTAAGAAACAATTATACAATGGCGGTATTACTAACAGAATTGAAAACTGTGTAAACCTAGGGTTTGTTGGTACATATTGCATTGAATTTAGCAGTCCTTTCTATATCTGGTTACTAGAAAACTTATAAGCTAAATATAGCAATAAACGGATAGATTATGTTTATTGCTGAAATTTTTAATGGGGCACCTAAACCTGCCCCGCAAGAACAAACTTATACTGAAGCGGCAGGCCCACAAGTAGTTGTGTTGTATCCTGGCCGCTTCCAGCCTTTTCACTTAGGGCATCGCGATGTATTTGAAAGCCTGCAAGCAAAATACGGTCGTGATAATGTTTTTATTGCTACCAGCAATAAAGTAGAACTACCAAAGAGTCCATTTAACTTTACAGAAAAAGTCGCTTTTATGAACGCGGCAGGTGTTCCTGCCGACCGTATACTAGAAGTTAAAAGTCCGTACACCCTTCCGTCACAATTTGATCCATCAAATACCATCTTTATAGTAGCTGTCGGTGAGCCCGATGCAGATAGATTAAGACCTGGCAGCTACAAAAAAGACGGAAACCCTGGCTATTATCAAAAGTTTGAGAGTGTTGATAAATCGCAAACCGCAGACAAACACGGATATGTTATTATTGCCAGCGAGCGTAAAAAAGTTATTACGCTAGGCAAAGAACAATACGATGCAAGTCATGGTACTGAAAGTAGAGCACTTTGGAATATGGTTCGCAACGACGAAAAACTTCGCGGCGAATACCTGATTCAAATGTTTGGCCGCAATGATCCAGAACTAGCTAAAATACTCGACAAAATTCCACTGTCCGAAGACAGCAACATGCCAGTGGCAGTTGATAGCATTAGCCCTATTCATGGCAAGAACAGTGTAGCAGAAAGCTGGAGCGAGAAATACAAGCGTTCTATCAACTGCAACAATCCCAAAGGATTTAGTCAGCGAGCACATTGTCAAGGCCGTAAAAAGAACGAAGGCATTGAAAAACAACCTGTTGAAGCATACGGGTACGCATACAACAACAGAGATCAGCGTGTAATGTGGCGCAAAGTATTTCCTAGTATGGATGCATTAAACAAATGGGCAGATAGTAAAAATGCCACAGTACTAGGAACTAGATCTATTGAGCAAACTGTTAAAGAAGATGCAGCCGGTGTGGGCGTTGTTAGTAACAGCAAAGATCCACGATATGTTATGGCAACGGCTGGCGATCAAAACGATGTTACCGCAGAAACTTTGCCACAGGCAATGAAAGCATTTGGTTTAACTGGCCGCAAATTACCAAAAGCAAAAGTTGCAGAAGCCGCAGATATTTTGGCTCAGTTACACTATTTAGAGGAAGCTCTAAAGGAAAGTAAATGATTCACACATACATAAATGTTGATGTATGGTGCCGATATAACGGAGAAGCACCTATATATCGAGTATATGTAGACGATCAGTTACTAACAGAAAGAGATTTTATTTGGGAATCTAGTAGACACTATATTTCAGAACATATCGAAGTGTTACTCGATCCCGGATGGCATACTATAACCATTGAAAATTGCTCAGGTCCGGCAGTTGAGTTCTTTACTAGAAACATAGTAGTTAATGGTAAACCTGCAGGCGAGAAGTTTATAATCAGCTAAATACACTATTATTTTGGAATAATCATGAAAACTACAGATTTTATTAGAGAAAGCATAGGCGAAGATGCAGACGAAATGCACAGAGACCACGAAGTACAAATGGCTCGTGCCGACTGTTACAATGCCGCAAAGTATGCAATTGCGTTACATAAAATCCTTCATCGTATTGCAGAATCCCAAGGACTAGATGGTTGGGTCAGTGAAAAGATTACACTAGCAAACGACTATCTTCGTACTGTACACGAATACCTGACACATGAAATGGCAGAGCAGGAACCAGAACTTCCTGCTTTTACTTTTGAATCTGCAGAACAACAGATGTCTGCACTATTAGAAGGCGATGTCGAAAGAACACCAACAGGTTTAAAGCACCGTGCCAAGGACAAGTACGGCGCCGGCGAAGAACCTTTTAATCCTCGCAACCCCGGTAAGTATGCCAGAGACTTAGATCATGTAAACAAACAACAAGTAAAAGACCTAGATGCTAGCATGGGCATTACTTGGAAAAATCGTGGTACCAAAGGCGTAGAAATTGACGAGGAAGCTATAGAAGAAGGCGCTAAAAGTCATTCAGAACTGGCTAGACTAGCCCATGAAGCATACATTGCGGCAGTTCGCAGTGGTAATGCCCCAATGGCTAATCATTACAAACAGGCATATGAAAAACACAAACGACTAGCGGCAAGCGAAAGAAAAAGTGCTGCCAAAGGAATGACAGAAGGGTCATTACACAACCCCGGCAAAGAAGATAATCCGGTAGTACAAGCTATCACTCGTCGTATTATAATGCAACGAACCGACTTGTTGGCAAAGTACGGTCCCGAATATGTTGGACAAGCCATTGACGATGTTGCTGACTTCGTGGGCGATGTCGATGAAATTGGAAGCAGTGATGTTAGCGGATGGGTTCGCCAAGTCGAAAGAAATTTAAAAGATAATTTAAATCAATACGACGAGCCAATGAGCGATATTGATCGCTTAAGCGAATCCAGCGACTCCCCAATTAAAGACAAAGCAGACTACAAGGCTAAAAGAAAAGCCTTACAAGATATTCAGATGGATCCCAATACTCATAAAGATCCAAAGTTAAAAGCAGAACTTGCCCGCCGTAAAGCCGCATTAGAAAAAGAAGCCAAAGAAAAAGGCCTTTCTGAAAGCTTTGGTGCTACTTCTGCAGGCGGTATGGCCACTGTTGTTGGAGGTAAGGATAACAAGCCCACTACTGGAGTTCCTAAAAAAGTAGGAAACATTATGCGCCGCATAGCCCCTAAAGTTGGTAAAGGAATTTACTAATATGGACATGAAGCACCTAATAGAAAAAATGGACAAAATTGAATTTGCTGGGCAAGCTGTTGGACAGAAACCCGGCGATCAAGTCCGTGGCACAGAAAAAGCAACTAAGAAAAAATCCGGTGAACATCCTTTTAAAGGACGACTAGTAGGTGCATCTGAAAGTAAAAGCCTGTTACAGGACTTGGAAAAACAGATTGTAGAAGGTGCAGAAGAACGCCGACTTAAAGAAGAGTTTGAAAACTTCAGTGAGCAAGATGTTGAAGAAGGCATCGGCCGAGATATGGCCAAACTAGGTGGCATTGCGGCAGTAGGTATCGGTGCTGGTCTAGGTGCCAACTATGTTGACCAACAACAACCTCGAGTAGAAGTTGGCGGACAAAAAGCATATCTGATACAGCACCCTGGTTGGGGTAGAGTTCCTGACAATGCTATGACACTAAAAGGCAAGGATGGCAAGACATACACTGTCTGGGCTTCAAAAGGCAAGGGCAGCACACAATACTATGCTACACCATCCGACAATGTTAAAGAAGGTGTAGCAGAAGATGCTGAGCCAGTCGATCGTGAATTTGCTCTAGTTAAAAAGTTAGGTAGACTAGGCCAACGCATTGTACAAAATCCTAAGCTTTGGAAAAAATATAGCGAAGCCATCGACAACGAAAATATTGATTGGATCGTTGGTTTAATACAGGATGGTACCGGTGCTACATCAGCCGAGGTAACTAAGCTAGCTGATTTGTTTGGTGAAATAGGTGGCGGATTAGGACGCATTGTAGATTTTGCTTGGGCTGTAAAAGAAGGCACCTGGGATAAAGATTTCATGAATCCTTATAGAGATCATAGAAGTCAAGGCGTTGCTGAGGGCGAAAAGAGCCCAATGTTCAAAGATGCACAACGAGCAGACCGTATTCGCAGTCTAAAAAATCTTATCGCTATTGCCAGAGAAAAAGACCGTCCACTCCGAGTGCAAGAACTTGAGTTGGAGTTGAAGAAATTGCAAGGTGTATCAGAAGGCGCCCAACAACTGAATATTCAACAGTTAGCAACTATCAGCGATGAAGCTTTAGATAAAGCTTATGGTTACGGTCGTAGCACACCTGGAAATAGTTTCGGATGGCAGGCAAACTTAAAGTCGGCGTCCTATGCTAAACAAATGATTGACAAAGGTATCACTGACATCGAAGTCATCAGCGACGCTATTCATAAAGGTTGGAATGTAACTGCCCAAGCATTTGTAAAAAATCCAGATCAATTCAGTGACACCGAAAAACTAAAGGCCTCGGGTAAGCTAGAAGCCAAACTACAACAAAGAGCACAATTAATGAAACAAAATTATGCTCAGTTGCCAGAGGACGAAAAAGAAAAAGACCGTGTAGTTGCAAGAGCATTATTGCAGGCTATTAAAGGTCAGCAAGGTGTGGCGGAAGGCTTGAGTGATACACAAAAGAAGATTGAAGATACTATACTCAAACTTGAACAACGATTGAAGTTTGCTAAAACACCAGAACAATGGGATAACATAAAAAACCGCATTGAAAGATTACAAGCAGGTTTGAATCGTAGCAAGCAAGGTGTGGCGGAAATGGACTCACAGGGTCATACAGGTTCAAGAGATCGCAAGAAAACCAGCAAGTATGGCAGCAGAGATCACTACGATTTGGGCGGCCCAGAAAGCACAGGCCGGCCACTAACAGCAAAACAAATGATGGATAAAGCGCACAAAGCCATGATGAAGTCAATGAGCAATGCTGAAAAAGTAGACAAGGGTTGGCGTAATCCCAACATTGACGAAGGCGCTGGCAACATTGGTAATGCTATCAAATCTTTATACCAAAAGATCTACCGTGCCGGCGACGATGAAATAGAATATTTCTACAATGACAGTCCTATCTTTGCACAATACTGGGACGAATACGAAGGCGACTTAGATTCAATCATTGCCGAAGTTGATCCTTCAGAATTGGAAGTTATAAAAGCTGAGTTAGAATCCTATGTGGATGATGCAAATTTGACAGAAGCCGGAGTGTATAATCCTCCCCCAGGCGAAGCTTCTGCAACAGACTCACACAGCCCAAGTCCAATTGGTTCTGTTGAAACCAACACAGAACGCAACCCAACGGATACTGTTACATTAGATATTCCTCTAATGATTCGTCTACTAGAGTATGCTAGAGAAGATGCCAAGGACGATATGGACTTGCATACTGTAGCAGAAAAAATGATTGCACTAGGTAAAAAAGGTAGTTTGACAATGTCCGACTACGACAGTATTGTTAAACCAGCAGAAATATCTGAGGACTCTGAAGGTTCTGAGTTAGGATATAAGAAACTGCATCCTATTGCATTCCAAGCAAGACAAAAATATCCACTAGCTAAATCAGATTTAGAAGCATTAGTTATGTGGATTGCTGACCGAGATGGTGCAGAGCTTTCAAGACTTGATCAAGAAAACGATCGTGAAGATGCCGAAATTGACCAGTTGGATCGAGAAGAAGATGGCATTCAGCGTAAATTAAAAATGTTATCTGCACAGATAGCAGACCTCAAATCAGCTCTGCATTCACGAGCAGTTAAAGAAGCAGAGGCGGTAGCAACCGCAGGTGCACCTGCTGGCACAGCTACACCCGGACAACCGGCTGATCCGGCTGCACAAGCACAACTAAAGCAACAACAATCAAAATTACAACAAAATATTGCCAATCTAAAAACAGCAGGTGTACAAATTGATCCAGCTAAGGCTGCACAGACCCTGCAAAAAACTGATACTGGCGCACCAATGACTGCTACTGATAAAGATACTATTGCTGCCATGGCACCTGCATTGGGCAATGTTTTAGCAAACCCTAGCACAGCAACTCAGTTAAATACATTAATAAAGAAAGCCGGGGGCGGAGTTTAATATGTTTTTAAATCAGATTTTTGAAGGTTTACGAGATCCTAAGGATAATCCTTGCTGGAAAGGTTACCATCCAGTGGGTACTAAGAAAAAGGACGGTCGAACCGTTCCTAACTGCGTACCTAACGCTAACGAAAGCGTAGAAAATCCCTATGGATATGAAGTAGGACAAACTGTTAAACTAGACAACGGGCAACAAGGTCGAGTTATTGATATTTTCGATGACAGTATCGAAGTTTTATTAGTTGGTGGCAAAACTGTTACAGTAGATTTCCGTGATGCACAGGTGATTAGCGAAGAAAGTCTAGAGGAAGGTTTCTTCGGAGACATGTTTGGTGGTACCACAAAAACAAAGCCCGGCCAACTTAAGACCTATGCAGTATACGATGGATTTACTGTGTACTACGATTCTGACAAAGAAATCTTTGTCACAGCCGGCACCGGTGAGTACAAAGACAAGTTCCGTGCCAGAGGATTTCCTGCGCTGAGTGCTATGGGAGGAGTTAGCACAGCAATAGCTTATGGAGAAAAAATGACTGGCGGCAAACGCAAACAGCCCATCAGTATGGATCGTAGTGTTATGGGAGGTGCCCACGAGAGCGTAGACGAAGGCTCTTCTAATATTAATCCTAACGGATGGTATATAGTAATGAGAGGTGACCTAGACCAACAAGGTTACTATCACGGCGATGAATTTGATGGCCCTTATGAACTTAATCGTGCCAAAGAAGTTTTACACAAGACCCACTCATATGATACAAATTGGACAATAGTCCAAGGTAAGTTTTTTAAAAATAAAGAGGATGTAACAGAAGTCAGCTTAGGTGACTATCGTAGAAAAGCAGGAATGCAAAAAGCACAAGCAGGTATGGGTGCTATGTTTGCTTTCGATCCAGAACAAAGAGCAAAAGAACTTGCTACATTTAAAAAGCGTGAGCGTGGATTAGAGCGTGTTAAGGCCCGAGACGAACGAGATCGTAAAGCAGAACAACAAAAACAACTTGCAGATCTAATTGCAAGATTACCGGAGTTAAAAGCTGAATATGCCGACATGAGACTCCGATATAAAGCACTTGGCGGAAGCGATTGGCAGTACGCCGACCGTGAACAGAATTTAACGGACCGTGAACGAGAAGCTCGTTCAATGGAAGGCCCAATGAATAATCTCTGGAGACAAATTCAGGCCGCGGAAAAAGCACAAGGACTCTTAGAGGCAATTGCGGCAGCTCCAGGGGCAGCACCAGCGGCTCCTACGGCACCAACAGCTCCTGCTCAACCATCTGTAGCACAACAAGCAGATCAAAAACAACAAGCTCTATTAGACAGAATGGGCGCACGATTCGGACTACCACCCGGCTCGTCAATGGAGCAGGTACAGGCCGCGCAACAAGCATACCTTAATAAGAATGACCCGGCCGCGGCCGCACAATACAAACAAAACATGGCTAACATTGACGCAGGTAATACTGCCGCTAACAAGCCAGTTCAATTAGCACCAAAGCCAGCACCTGCGGCAGCACCTGCGGCTCCTGCAACACCCCAACAACCAGCGGCAGCACCTGTACAAGATAAAAACTTTGCGGCAGGCCTGGCTGCTCAGAAGGCAGGGGGGAGTCCTACAGAAATAATGTTAGCACAACCAGACATCGCTAACAATCAACAATACCTTGATGCAATTGCGCCTACATTAGGATTACCTGCAGGATCGACAGTTGAACAGTTAAGAGCTGCGGCCGCAAAAAGAGCTGCCGGCACACAACCTGTTAATGCAGAACAAAAAGCAATTGATGATATGGCTAAGAAGCAGGGATTACCAGCTGGGTTAACTAAAGAACAGTTTTATAAAGCATATCAAGAAAAATTAAACAAGCAAAAGGCTGCACAGATGCCTAAACCACAAACTCCTCCGGGGGCATTTGGGCAATTTGGTAAGCCACCGGCTGCACCAACCCAAGCGCCAGCGGCAGCACCTGCACCAGCGGCTCCTGTAGCCGAAGGCGAACCTGGTGACTTAGAACACGAATTAAATCGTCGAGAGTACCACCACGATAAAATTGCCGGAAGGTATGATCCAGATGAGTTTGATCAGATGGTTACCCGCTTAGGACAACGAGCCAAAGAACAAGAACGCAAAAATGGTCCAGTGGATCTAGCTAAACTAGCACAACGATTAAGAGATATTAAGTAATGGAAGAACTACAAAAAGCATCTAAGATTGCATTTGCAACCGAATTTAGCTTTTATTTAAAAGCTCACCAATTCCATTGGAATGTTACAGGTCGTACATTCAAACAAGATCATGCATTGTTTGGGGACATCTACGAAGAAGTTTATGGTAGCATCGACGACTTTGCAGAAAAAATTCGTGCATTAGGCACATTTATGCCAGGCAGCTACACTAGGTTTAGCGTACTCAGCGTCATAGACGACGAAACAGATGTACTACCAGCTGAAGCTATGATTGCAGAGTTATTAAGCGATAACGAAAAAGTTATTAAGCTATTAAAGATTGTTTTTGATTTGTCTGAACAAGAAGGCAAGCATGGATACAGCGACTTCCTTGCAGGTCGTATGGATGCTCATGAAAAACATGGATGGATGCTTAGGTCCATTTTGGCATGAAGTTCAGTGAAATAGTTAACGAGGATAAAACCAGTCATGTTGACTTACTTGACATGATTAAAAAATTTCTACCCGTTGCAATAGACGAACTAGGATTAAACAGTCTACCCAAGATGAAGCCTGTTCCCGAGATATCAGGTGGCGAACATCCGAGCTTTGGAAGATATCTAAATGACACAAACACTTTAGAGTTTGCAATTAATAATCGTCATCCTATTGATATATTGCGTACACTAGCACACGAACTGGTGCATCACAAACAGCGTGAAGATCAAAGACTAAAGCCCGACAGTGGCGAAACTGGTAGCGACGAAGAAAACGAAGCTAACGCCAGAGCAGGCATTATCATGCGTAATTTTGATGATCGTTATCCAGGATACTTTGATCAAGAGCCCATTAGTGAAAATTTTCACGACGGCAAAAACCCAGGTCGCAAAGGCCTAGCCAAGCGTATGGGTGTAAATTGCAAACAACCCGTAAGCAAACTTCGTAGTATAGCAAAGAACAGTTCCGGTGAGCGTCAACGAATGGCACACTGGTGTGCTAATATGAAGTCGGGCAAAAGTAAATGAGTCACATTGTTGCTAATCTTCCACCAGTTAAATGTTTTGTTAGAAAAGAATTTTTATATGACTTTGAAAAAGGGCATGGCGAACTAGTACCTTGCTGGTGGGTGTCTATCAAGTCATTAAGAGGACAAGCATTTAGAATCGAAGCTTACTTAAATGAGTACGGCGCTTTATACGATAAGCTACCTTTACATGCATTTTGTTGGAAGCCCATAGAAGGCACCCCGTTGCCACTTGATTATCTTCAACTATGGGATTGTTTATCATACGATATAACAGTAATTAAAAAAGCACAGCTTCAGTCAATGAAGTGTAAGATTAAATTAAAAGACGGCGGTTGGGCAACAGGCGAATATATGTTTACTGTTGATTCTGCACATCCGGACTTTAACATAATCGATACTGGATTCAGCGAAGATGTTGAAGACCACAAGTCGTATAACTTTATTAAGTTAGATAACGGACAGTATGCCGCACAGCCTAATAATCGAATGATTGTTTTAGAGCCAAGTAGTAACCCAAAAGAATTAAAGATACCCGACTTTAGAGTTGCAACCAAGCGATGGTCGGTAGAGACTGATCCTAAGTGGGCACTAGGCGACACTAATACAGTCATGTACGAGAAGAAAGATGATTGAACTAATTTATTTGTTGGTAACAACACACATTACTATTGTTTGTGTAACTCTTTATCTACATAGAGGACAAACACACAAGGGTATAGAATTTCATCCTGCGTTATCTCACTTTATGAGATTCTGGCTGTGGTTAACAACAGGAATGGTAACAAAGCAATGGGTGGCTATACATCGCAAACATCATCAGATGTGTGAAAAACCAGGAGACCCGCATAGCCCCCATGTGTATGGTATATGGCGTGTGCTATTCGGTGGCGCACTTTTATATCACACAGCATCAAAAGATAAAGACATGGTGGATAATTATGGAGTTGGTACACCTGATGATTGGATGGAGTCTAATGTTTATAGCAAGCACAGTCGCTTGGGCATTGGCATTCTTTTACTTGTTAATATTTTGCTCTTTGGCGGTATCGGTATTCTTATATGGGGAATACAAATGATTTGGATTCCGTTTTGGGCGGCAGGAGTTATTAATGGAATCGGACACTGGTGGGGATACCGTAACGGTAGTACAAAAGATCATAGTCGTAATATCAGTCCTGTTGGTATTATTATTGGTGGTGAAGAATTTCACAATAATCATCACTTAGATCCAGCTAATCCTAAGTTAAGTAAAAAGTGGTGGGAATTTGATATAGGATGGATGTGGTTCAAATTGTTTAATAGAGTTGGATTAGCGCATAAAAGAAATGATTCGTAAAATCATGGACAATAAATACCCAGTATACCCCGAGGATGACGGACACGATAGATTTCGTAATCCGTACAGTCCTGTTTAAGAACACACCTTAGGACCGGTACTCGTTACCGTGGTGTTGCCCGGCTGCTGGGCTTAGGAGTAACGATTCGCTACCGTGAAACTATAAAGTGAGCATTTTTATTATGAAAAACTACGCACTCGACATACAAAATATCAATCTAGTAGATCCGGGATTATGGACTATAGATAAAATGTTTGAGTCAAAAGATTTCACCGAGATAGTTAACGAAGTTCTTTTGGTTCCAGACAATCTATATACAGCGAGTGTTGCTAATCCAACTACACGATTTGAGCTCACATGGACCAAGGATGGCATACTCGAAAATCTATGGGAAACTTTTAAGCATACCGGTAGTTTAATTTCCAGTGTAATTGGTCAACCGGTTAAATTTGGTCAAATACGAGTATGGAAAGACACAGAAGGTTTTCGTATACCGTTCCACGAAGACGATCAGGGCAGTGTTGCACACATTCAGATTTATCTATCGGGGGCCAGTGAGGATATTGGAACAACATGGTATACCAGTACCGGAAGGAAATCTCTACCGTTTGTTCCTAACACAGGATACCTCACTGTTTGTAAGTACCGTTTGCCACATGGAATGCTGGAACCGGTTACTGGAAAAACACGATACAGTCTTTACGCTACTTTTGCCAAAGACGCTTGATATTTCAAACTAATTAATCTATAATACATTCAAAAGGAGATTCCAATGAGCGACTATAACCGCACATTCAATGGCGATGCCAAAATTAAATTACAACAACTGTTTAACGAAGGCATGCAAGTCATGAACGAAGTTGAGACTTTGCAAGAAGGACTCAATGATACAGTAAAAGCTATTGCAGAAGAACTAGAGATTAAACCATCTACTCTTAAAAAAGCACTTAAAATTGCATACAAGGCTAAGCTGGGAGAAACCAATCGCGATCACGACGAGCTTAACACAATTCTAGAAACCGTAGGTAAAACGCTTTGAACGAATTAGTACTTGGCGTTGTTAATTGGATACGAGAAGACTGGAAAAGCAATCCTGTTCGGTGCGCTTTAGAAATCTTAGCGTGGTTCCTTAGCATTGGTTGTAGTTTTACAATGATGCTGACTGTTCCAACGCCACCGTTCTTGATCCTATATCCATTGTTTATTCTGCAATGTGCTATTTTTGGATGGGCTGCCTGGACAAGAAAAAGCTCAGGTATGTTAGCCAATTATCTGCTGTTGGTCACTATTGACAGTGTTGCTTTAGCAAGGATGTTACTAACTTGAAGATACTAGTTGCCGGCGATAGTTTTGCTGCCGATTGGACAATAGAACACAAGGGCCACTACGGGTGGCCCAACTTATTAGCGAGCGAGCATGATGTAACTAATGTTGCACAAGCTGGTTGTAGCGAATATCGTATCTATAAACAATTACTGTCGGTAAATTTAAAAGACTACAACTTAGTCATAGTCAGTCATACCAGTCCTTACAGATTGTATGTGCCAGAACATCCTTTGCATTCCGACAGTGTGTTGCACAAAAACAGCGACATCATTTATACTGATATCCACGACCGTATTCCCGCACTGCAAGAATATTTTGAAAAATATTTTGACTTTGAATATGCTAGATTTGTACACACTGCAATTGGAAAAGAAATTAGAGAACTGCTAAAAAATCAATTAAGCCTACACCTTTATCACATAGAAGGTAATCTACCTTGTGAATTTGAACATACACTAGATTTAAGTAGTGAATGGGATAAGCATCGAGGTTTGATTAATCATTATAGTGACAAAGGCAACAAAGTCATATATAATATTGTAAACAACAGAGTCGCTCACTTAAGAGCATGAAGAGTCGTGCCAACTTAAAATGGTACAAGGAGTTTTATGAGTTACATTGATGCTCTATTTGATAGAGAAAAAGACCGTATCCATGTTGTAGAGCGTGTGAACGGACAAAGGGTATACAGAGAATACCCAGCTGAGTATATTTTTTATTACGATGATCCCAAGGGCAAATTTCGTACAATTTATGGAAACCCTGTTAGCAGATTTAGCACTCGTAACAGCAAAGAATATCACAAAGAACTAAAAATTAACAGCGGCAAACGGCTTTGGGAAAGTGACATCAATCCCATTTTCCGTTGCTTAGAATCAAATTACTTAGGCGCAAATTCTCCTAAGCTACAAGCGGCGTTTTTCGACATTGAGGTCGACTTTGATCCAGTTAAGGGTTACAGTCGACCTGAAGATCCATTTAACCCAATTACCGCTATCTCTGTGTACTTGGACTGGCTAGACAAGATGATTACTCTTGTGGTGCCGCCTAAGAGCTATAGTTGGGAAACTGCCGAAGAAATCTGTAACGACTTTGATAACTGTTACCTGTTTGAAAGAGAAGAGGATATGCTAAACACATTCCTTGACTTAATCGACGATGCAGATATCTTATCAGGTTGGAACTCAGAAGGCTTCGATATTCCTTACATCACAATGCGTATCAATAAGGTCCTCAGTAAGGATGATACTCGTCGTTTATGCTTGTGGAACCAATATCCCAAACAACGCACCTTTGAAAGATTTGGTGCCGAAAACTTGACATTCGATTTAATCGGTCGTGTGCATATGGACTATATGCAATTGTATCGCAAATACACATATGAAGAACGACATAGTTATAGTTTAGATGCAATTGGTGAGTACGAACTAGATGAGCGAAAGATCGCTTATGAAGGTACTCTAGATCAATTGTACAACAAGGACTTTCCAAAGTTCATTGACTATAACAGACAAGATACCATGCTGTTGGCAAAGTTAGATAAGAAACTGAGATTCTTAGACCTAGCCAACGAACTTGCTCACGATAATACGGTGCTGTTGGCTACCACAATGGGTGCGGTAGCAGTGACAGAGCAGGCCATCATTAATGAGGCGCACCAGCGTGGTATGATTGTACCAAATAGAAAGGGTCGTGATGATCAAGGAGAAACGCAAGCCGCAGGTGCCTATGTTGCTTACCCCAAAAAAGGAATTCACCAATACATTGGAGCCATTGACCTCAACTCGCTCTATCCCTCGGCTATTCGTGCCCTTAACATGGGACCAGAAACCATCGTCGGACAACTCCGACAAACAATGACCGATAGGTACATCAAAGACAAAATTGCCGGAGGGTCAAGTTTTGCTGATGCATGGGAAGGTGTGTTTGGAAGCCTAGAATATCAAGCTGTAATGAACGGAGAAGTTGGAACCGAAATTACAATTGACTGGGAAGATGGAAGTGAAACCGTACACAGTGCAGCCGAAGTATGGAAAATAATATTCGACAGTAATCAACCATGGACATTAAGTGCCAACGGAACAATTTTTAAGTATGACTTCAAAGGTGTTGTTCCGGGTCTACTAGAAAGGTGGTATGCAGAAAGAAAAGATCTCCAAGCGAAAAAGAAGGCCGCAGAAACTCCTGAGGACAAGGCATTCTGGGACAAACGACAACTCGTCAAAAAAATTAACCTCAATTCCCTCTATGGCGCTATTCTCAACCCAGGGTGCAGGTTCTTCGATCAACGCATTGGGCAGAGCACAACGCTTACTGGGCGCATCATTGCAAAGCACATGGACTCGTTCGTCAATGAGGCAATTACGGGCGAGTATGACTACGTTGGTAAAGCAATTATCTACGGTGACACAGACTCGGTATACTTTAGTGCGTGGCCAATCATTGAAGAAGAAGTAAAGTCTGGTCGTATGGAGTGGAACAAAGATATTTGTGTCCAACTATACGATCAAATTGCAGATTCTGTAAATGACAGCTTCCCTGCGTTTATGGAAAGAGCTTGCCACTGTCCGCGTGATATGGGCAGTATTATCAAAGCCGGTCGAGAACTAGTTGCCGAAAAAGGCCTGTTCATTAAGAAGAAGCGTTATGCTGTACTAATTTATGATCTAGAAGGTGCAAGATTAGACACACACGGCAAGCCGGGTAAGGTTAAAGCCATGGGCCTTGACCTCAAGCGATCGGACACTCCTAAAGTAGTACAAGACTTCCTAAGTGAAATTCTACTAGATGTTCTAACTGGCGCATCCAGAGAAAGTGTTATTGATAAAGTCAGAGAATTTAAATTGTTATTCCAAGATCGCCCTGCTTGGGAAAAAGGTACGCCCAAGCGTGTTAACAACTTAACCAAGTATACTGCCGAAGAAGCAAGACTCGGTAAAGCAAACATGCCCGGACATGTCCGAGCCGCAATGAACTGGAACAACTTACGCCGTATGCACGGAGACAACTACAGTATGCAGATCGTAGACGGCATGAAGACCATTGTCTGTAAACTTAAAGATAACCCACTTGGTTATACCAGTGTAGGCTATCCAACTGATGCATTACATATTCCGCAGTGGTTTAAAGAACTGCCATTTGACCAAGACTTAATGGAATCAACTATTGTTGATCAAAAGGTAGAGAACCTATTAGGTGTGTTGGATTGGCGTATTGCAGAAAACACAGATATCAAAACAACATTTGACAGCTTGTTTAGCTTCGAGTAAAATAGCACTATGAAACTACACGATGTTGTTGAGCTAAGAGAAGTCTTAAAGACTGTTTATGCAAGAGATCGTGTCGAACACGAGCTCGATCAGCTGATCGATGGTATTGAATCAGTTAAAGACAAGTACAGCGAAGATTACAGTTGGAGGTTTACTCAACTAATCAACGAAATACATGCCATTAAAGCAAAACTCAAAGATCCAGAGATTCATGTAGAAGATATGAAATCTATGGTCTCCGACGATCTAAATGATGCAACTGAAAAATTTAGACTGCCAACATATCAGTCTGAATTGCAGTATAAAAATCCTGACGCTATCAGAGAAGTAAGAAAATTATACATTCCCAACGGTGTTGAGGAGATTGTGAGTCAAGCAATCGATCTTTATGTTGACTGGAAATATCCAGGATTAGAAATTGGTTGCAGAGACGGACAGTTCACAAAGCATCTAGTTAGTTTAGATCCGTTATACATAACTGACGATTTTCAAGAATTTATCGACGATACATTAAAAAATTATCCAGTTGAGTATCAACGGAGGCTCCGTCCTTATGTTATCACGGATATGGATCTTAGTAAACTTCCTAGAAATCAAATTGGTTTTGCTTTCAGCTGGAACTACTTTAACTATCTTACCTTAGATAATGTTGAACGATATTTGGTGCAAATTTTTGAAATACTGCGACCAGGTGGAGTTTTTATGTTCAGTTATAACAACGCCGACTTACCGGCTGCGGCTAGTTATGCAGACAGTTACTATATGAGTTATGTCCCAAAAAGTTTGCTTATTCCAATATGCGAAAAGCTGGGATACAACATCATTAGTGCAACAGACATCGAACCGGCAGTAAGCTGGCTCGAAATAAGGAAACCGGGTGAGCTTAAAATGATTAAAGCACACCAAGTTTTAGGTGAAATAAAATTCGCAGCCCCTTGATATTTTCTAAATATTTCTATACAATAATCAACTATTCCATTGGAGAAACAAATGCAAGATTATCTTAAAGACCTCGTACAACACACTCATGGCCTAGGCAACATTGAACTAATTAAAATTACAGGCAACGATACTGAAACTCTAATTAACTCAATCGCAGAAGACCGTAGCGTTATCTTAGAAGCCAAATTTAAAAATCCCGTACCAGAATTTGTTGGTACTTTTGGTATGCCTAATCTAGGTAAACTCAACACCATTCTTAATATTCCTGAATACAAAGAAGGTGCAGACATTACAGTTACTTCCGTAACTAATGAAGATGGCACTGTTCAGCCAACCGGTATTGCGTTTAAAAACAGCACCGGTGATTTCAAGAATGAATTCCGTTTTATGAAAGCTGATGTAATCAACGATAAGTTGAAAGCAGTTAAGTTCCGCGGTGTTCGTTGGAATGTTGATATTGTTCCAACTGTTCCTAGCATTCAGCGTTTGCGTTTCCAATCGCAAGCAAACAGTGAAGAAACAACATTCACAACAAAAACAGAAAACGGCGCACTAAAGATTTATTTTGGTGATCCTAACACTCACGCCGGTAACTTTGTGTTTGATAACAATGTAGCGGGTACACTAAGCAAAGCATGGCATTGGCCTGTTGCGGCTGTTCTCAGCATTTTGTCTTTGCCTGGCAACAAGACCTTTAAAATCAGTGACGAAGGCGCCGCAATGATCACTGTCGACAGTGGCATTGCTGATTACAACTACATCATTCCAGCACAAACAAAGTAATGAGAATTGATCCCGAACTAGGGAGACTTTGGGCAAGTAAGGGGCATATCCAGGGCGAATGTATGAGCCATTGGGATAGCCCCTACATGTATGTATACATTCCAAAGAATGCCAGTTCTTGGACTAAGCCTAATCTAAAAGATTACGGTTGGGAGTTCTATAACTACCATCAAGATAATCTAAACAAGCATGCCTTGGTTGTGCTGAGAGATCCTGTTGAAAGATGGTTAAGTGGAATAGCAGAATGCATGACTTTGTATCATCCCACATTTAACTTTGAAGACACCGAAACAATCGATTTAGTTTTTGATAGAGTAACTTTTGACGATCACACTGAACGCCAAGTATACTTCCTAGACGGGCTAGACACAGACAACACAACTTTCTTCTGGTGTGACGAAAATTATCGTCAACAGTTTTCAAAATTTATGTTAGAACACTACGGTCCTAACAAATATGATCGTTACGACTACCAGCACGTGAGTGAAAACAGCCCAGAGAGAAAAAAGTTTAAAACTATTTTTCGCAACGCCATTAACAAAAATTCTAAATATCTAGATCAACTGCGATCTTATTTTGAGCTAGATTACAGACTTATAGAACAAGTAAAATTTTATGGAACGAGATGATTTAACTAGTAAGCAAAGTGATTATGCTGTGTTCTTGCCAGCAATATCCGGCTTCTACGCAACCTTTATAGGTAAACAGCGTAACGAAGAATATGTTGACCCTAAGAGATTCCCCCAGGGCATAACAGACATGGAACAAATGAATTGGCTCAACTCTACCAAAGCACTGTTTCCTTATCGCTGGAGTCTATATTCAGGTGGCCATGCTAATCTTGATTTAACTAAACAAGACTGGAGCGAAGATATGGTTCGTAACCGCGAACCAGGCACATTTATTCTAGGTGACTCTGGTGGGTTCCAGATTGCTAAGGGCTTGTGGGAAGGTGATTGGAAAGCTAATTCAGGCTGTCCTAAAGCACAGAAGAAGCGTGAACTAATACTTAACTGGCTAGACTCAGTGGCCGACTACGGCATGATTCTAGATATTCCAACTTGGGTTATTCACGATCAAAAAGCCAGCGAGGCATGTCAAATCACAACCTTACAAGAAGCTGTGGATGCTACCAAGTTCAATAATGAATACTTCATGAAGCATCGCAAGGGAGTTGAAAACGGTGGTGCTCGTTTCTTAAATGTGTTGCAAGGCGACAACCATACATCTGCCGAAGAATGGTATCAGACGATGAAAGAATACTGTGATCCACAGAAATACCCTGGTACACATTTTAATGGCTGGGCAATGGGCGGACAGAACATGTGTGATGTCCACTTGGTGTTAAAGCGTCTAGTGGCTTTGCGTTACGATAACTTGTTACAAGAAGGCAAGCATGATTGGATGCACTTCTTAGGTACAAGTAAACTAGAATGGGCGGTACTACTAACTGTTATTCAGAGGGCAATTAGAAAGTATGTTAATCCAAACTTCACGATCAGTTTCGATTGTGCCAGTCCTTTCCTGGCCACCGCTAACGGACAAGTTTACTTTGAAAACGTTTTCCCCCATGACGATAAATGGTCATACCGTATGGCTCCAAGTGCTGACGATAAAAAATACTCCACTGACACTCGCAAGTGGGGTACAGGAGTCGTGGCAGATGGAATTTACCCCAACTGGCAAGATTCACCTATTAGTGACTTGTTACAAATGAAAGATATTTGTATCTATAAACCCGGAGATCTAAATAAGATTGGCAAAGAAGGTAAAACAAGTTGGGACAGCTTTAGTTATGCATTGCTAATGGGGCATAATGTCTATATGCACTTAACTGCGGTACAAGAAGCTAATCGTCGATTTGATGCAGGCGAGCACCCTGCAATGATGCGTTACAGTGCGCCAACTGCCGAGTATTTTGAAGAAATTGTAGAAAAGATTTTTGCGGCGCCTGATCGTGCAACCGCAGAATCTATCATCGAGCAATATGATAGCTATTGGATGGAAATTGTAGGCACACGAGGTTTCAAAGGTAAGAAAACTCGTAATGCCAATACTATGTTTAATGCGTTGTTTGACCGTGTCAATAATGCAGACGACGACAAAGAACTTGACTCAACTAAACTGGATGCCCTAGAAAAAGGACAAAAATGAATAGAGAAGGCCACGAAAATTTAAATTTCTTTACAGGTACAGAAGTAGAACATACTCCTGCTTTTGGAAAGAAAACCTTATTTGTTGTTGGAGTACAACATCCAAATGATATTGCTAAGAGCTTACAAGGTTGTGATCATATCTATTTTGGGGCAAACATGAGCTTCCCAAAACTAGATGTCAATGATTCGGAAGAATGGCAGGCCTGGGAAGGCATGGTCAAGTATTTCCTAGAACGAGACTACCTATGCACCTTAGATATTGATGTTGCTTGTGCAGAAGGATTACTAGAAAGCGGGCTCACCGAATACCATAACTTTATTCCAATGATTTCGGTTAAACTGCCCTATATACAACAGCTAGGATATAATGCTACAATTAAGCTAGACGACACTGACTTTAAAGGAACTAACCCCGGGGTCTGGTGTCATAGTGTACACAACCTATTGGATCGTAAAGTCTTTACAGACTGGTCGCAATATACCAAAGACGAACCTGTATGAACAAAGTAGTAGAACAGTTAATCAAACAAATCAAAACAGACACAAGCGGTAAATGGGTACAAACAGAAGATCTCAAACTTCTAGTAGAACTAACCATTCAAGAAGCATCAAAATTCACCGACCACGGTGAAGAACTATATAAACATTTCGGAGTAACAAATGAACCAAGAAGAACGCACACGAGTAGATCGTATTATTGATAGGGCAGATCGCATGATCTGGGTCACTTTTCGTAAAGAAGGCATCCACAAATATCCAGCGGCTGCTACTGATCCCGCTTTGGCGACCGGTGATGAGTATGATGTAAGTTTTCTTGGAGTTCCTCATCGGCATATCTTCCATTTCCGTGTATGGATTGATGTTTTTCACAATGATCGTGATGTTGAGTTTATTCAATTCAAGCGGTGGTTGGAAAATCTTTACCGAGACGGAACAATACAACTTGACTTCAAGAGCTGTGAAATGATTAGTGACGATCTGTATTTGCAGATCGCACAACGATATCCTAACCGCAGTGTTTGGATTGAGGTTGCCGAAGATGGTGAAAACGGCGCCCTTATTAAGTATGAAACTCACCGACCACAACTTATTAGCATTTAATTAAGGAAAAAAACAATGGCTAATGAACATTTGCAAAAATACTTCCGCATGACTCGTGAAGTTCGCAACATCTTCGACGATCTTGAGGAATACCTAGAATTTTGCAAGAAGCAAGGGTATGTGTACGATGAAGCACATCTCTACAACGAAAAAACTCCGTGGGGAGAAATGCAACGAGTTAAGGCTGGTAAGCATCCCAAGGACAACTGGAGTCCTTATCCCAAGGAGGCAAGAGATCGCAGAGATTTTAAACCTCGTGATCGCAACAACAGCTGGAAATATCGATAATGAGTGCCGCTCGAGACCCGGATCAAGCAGATTTCGATCTCGAGCGTTTCATTGACATGTTCGATGAAGCTTTAACTAGCCGAGACGAACGTGTAGTAAACGCTCTCCGAAGCCTCATGATGATGGTTATTCTGACCAAACCAGAATCCCGTAATCCTATGGCAGATCGTAATTCAGGCCCTCTGCGGAGATTATACGAAGATGTAAATCATCTGAATAGGCGTCTACACAGTCTAGAAGATGAAATGAGGCAAGTAGTTGCTCAAAGTCCTAGTTGGATTAAAGCTAAGGAAGATGAGTATTACAAAGAATTAATGAAACAAGAATACATCAAGACCATGTCACGGGTTCCAGCTAAATTAAAAAATCAACTATGAAAATTGCAATTACCGGACATAGCAAAGGCCTTGGCGGCTTTTTATTTTCTTATCTAAACACAGGCAATAACGATCTTGTTGGATTTAGCAGGTCCAATGGTTACAATCTATTAGAGCCGGGTGTTATTGATAAGATTGTCAGCGAAGTTGAAGATTGCGATATTTTTATTAACAACGCCAAATGTGGATGGGCACAAGTTGAAATGTTTAATAAACTATTGCTCAGCTGGATTGGTAAAAAGAAAAAGATCGTAAACATCGGAAGTCAAGTTACTACATTTAACTATATTTCAGATTCCGGTAACAATGCTGTAAGCCGTATGCCCGAATGGCAAGATCAAATTAATCACAAAAATTTTCCTGCTGTGAGTGCAGGACATTATACTGCAATTAAGTCTGCTCTAAAATCTGCAAGCTATCATGCATGGAACAACCACAGTTGGCCTCGTGTGTCTCTAGTACAACCAGGACCGTTTCCTGCAACTGGATGGAAAGACCTCAAAGATGGTCGCAGTTGGATGAGTGTCGAACAGGTTGCAAGACATATCACAGATACTGTAATATATAACGATGAAGTTCATGTTACAGAACTAACATTCCATGCAATACCAAAGGATCCCGATGCGTAAACTATACTATATGGGCTTAGAAAGTTATAAAGCTCGTTACACATTACAATTAACACAATGGAACAAAACTGTATTTGACCGTAGAGGTTATGATGTTAGTTATGTTCCTGGTCTCACATTAGATAACAGTCAAAAGATTGTTGTTGGACAGGTACTAGATGCACACGGCCGTAGTTATTTTGCTATGAGTCAGATGATGAACTTGGTACGATTAATGCAACAAGGCGAAGTAACCAGCGATGATGTTGTTTACTTTGAAGATATGTTCCAGCCAGGGTTTGAAAGTCTAGGTTATATTATTAATCAAGTACCAGAAAACATGCGTCCTCGCATTTTTGTTCGGTGCCTTGCACAGGCCATTGACCCTGATGACTTTGTTCATGTATGGGGACTAGGTAAGTGGATGAGTGACTATGAACGGATGGTTAATGAAATTGTTACTATCTCTGGTGGTGCAGTATTAGCAACAAACGAAGAAATGGTCATGCACATGAAAGTTGCCGGGTGGACTGCTAAAATTTATAACATCAGCGGTTTAGCATTTGGTAAAGAAGAAGTCCGCAGTCGAGTACCCGGTGAACTAAAGCCGTTCACTGAGCGCAAGCATCGTGTTGGCTTTGCGGCACGATGGGATCAAGAGAAGCAACCTAACTTCTTTATGGATTTAATTGAAGCATGGAATGAACGCCATCCTAGTCGTTATGTAGAGTTTGCTGTGTTTAGCGGTGCGCCCCTGAAATCAAATAACGATAGTTATATGAAGCGTACACGAGACATGCAGGCTGCAGGAACTTTAACAATTTACGAAGATTTGGGAAAGAACGATTATTATGCTCTCCTTAACGATACTCGTGTGCTGTTTAATTGTGCTTTACAAGACTGGGTTTCCAACACCGTCAGTGAAGCAGACACTCTTGGCGCTAATGTGCTTTACCCTGCTTATCGCAGTTTCCCTGAAACCTTCGCAAACGATCCTGATAGACTTTATATTCCCTGGAGTATCGAAGATGCTCTAAATAAACTAGAACGGCTACTAGAGAAGCCACATAATAACATGGGCAAGATCAGTGATTGGACTAACGGTACCGTTGATCGCATTTGCGATATTATCGAAGGCAACGGCGAACAGTGGTTGCGTATGAGCACCGACTATCGTAAACATACACATGAGTCTAAGTTCTAAGATTTTAATCACTGGTGGGTGTAGTTTTAGTGAATGTGTAAATCCCTGGATCAAAACCTGGCCTATTCATTTAGCTAATAAACTAAATGACTATACCCATATCTCTAAGGCTATGGGTAGCCAGGGCAACGGTTTAATTAGCCGTGGTATTATACACCAGGTATCCGAGTCATTGAAAACCCACCAAGCAGATAGCATTCTTGTTGGTGTAATGTGGTCGGGGCCCGACAGAGTGGATTTTCATAACCCATCTGTTAAATTCGGATCTAACATTGACGGATGGATGGAAAACCCCACTGGGTTTGTTCCTGGGCACAAGCACTGGGTTATTTTAAATCACGGATGGAAGAACGAACATGCAAAACAATATTACGGAAACTTCCATTCCCGCACAGGGGCAATGATTTATACTTTAGAGCATATATTAAGGACACAGTGGTTCTTAGAGAAGCACAAAATAAACTATTTCATGTCCACTTATACATCAGAAGTTTTGCCTAAGGACATGGCGGCTAATCCAGAGACTAAAGATTTATACAATCAAATTGATTTTTCAAAGTTTCTTCCTGTTGACGGAGAGTACGAATGGTGTAGAGATCATTCGGGATTAGACTTTCCTGTAAAAGGAGATAAACATCCATCTAGTGACCAGCACCGGTTATTTGTTGAAAAGGTAATATGGCCGTTTGTAAACCACAACATACTACTGTAAAATAACATATGTCTTTAAACACCAAAGAAGAAATCTGGATCGAATGTTGCCGTGCCAAATGGCCGACATTAAGTGAGGCTACTTGCATGGCATTAAGTATGAAAGCTGCCAGCGAATATTACTTGGGTGGCGATCCAGAACTTGTAGAAGTATTTGACCAATATGTAATGCTAAAAACTTTAAAAGGAATTAATAATGGCAACAACTCGTAAAAAGAAAGCTGTTGAGCTTAGTGAAGAACCCACCGTTGTAGTAGGTAGTCATTTAACTGTTACAACTTATCCGGATGGTAGAACAGAGCTAGTATGGGATGATGAGGCACTAACACGCGATGTTCGTGATGCTCTGCAACAAGTAGAATCAGCGATTCCTGTTGAATCTAAACCAAAAAGAAAATCTAAAAAGGACGCACAATGACCAACACCAACGAGACTGTAAATTCCGACCACGAGAAGTTATTAGAGACTCTAAAGTTTACTCCCCGCACCTACAAGATTCAAATCTGGGGTTACGGTGGTGAATATGTGATGGGAACTGTTGATAGAAAGATCTACGATTACTTCCGCAGTCGTCGACTTGATCTGTCAGATTTTGCATGGGACAGTGATTATGCCGACGAAAACAACATACCTGAAGAAATGCATCCGTTTCCCCCCGGTTCGTGGTATGAGTGTGATGACATGGGTCATTGTCATGGCGTAGACCGCAACGCCGGTACCATGCAGATCATCAACGAACAAGACCAGATTATATACGAACGACAACTCGAAAGTATAACTGGAGATGATGACCAACCACAGTGGGGCGGAGGTGACGAAGTTTGGATTGACAGCCAGCCAGCTGGAACTCCAGTGTTTATCGGAGTTAGTTCTGAAAAAGGTACATTCTTCGAAGGGGAAATTGAACTACAGGCACCGTTTGATATTAGTAAACTAGAACTTGGTTACGATGAAATTGACGGCAACGAAATTGTTAACACTGTTTACTACGACGGCGAAGAAATCGAAAACTTTGGTGGCAGCACAGATGGTAAGAGCAGTGATTTTGGATTCTACATTGCAGGCTCTAACAAGAATGATGGTAAGTGGGAAAAGTATGCCAACATGGACGATATCAAATATACGCTAACGGATTGGTTTCCTGCCAAGATTAATCCAGTGCGCGAAGGCAAATACGAAGTCGAAACCAAAGAAGGTTACACTTATCAAGCTATGTTCAACGGAGATCGTTGGCACAACGATTGGAACCCTGAAGAAGAACTTAAAGTTAAAAAATGGCGTGGAATTGCATATGACCCAGATGAGCAAGATCTACGAGACGAACTAAGTCGTATTGTACTTGAACATGAGTAAAACAATTATAGTCACCGGCGGCTGTGGTTATATCGGTAGCCATGTCGCTCGAGCATTTAAAAATTTAGATCCTAATAATAGTGTGCATATTATCGATCGAGTTAAAAGAGATCACACACTAAAAAACATCGACGGGTATTTCATTGATGATTTTGCCAGTAACGAGAGTTTGGCACTCATTATTAATTTACAGCCCGATGTTATTGTACATTGTGCTGGCACCAGTCTTGTTGGTCCCAGTATGACCGATCCCGGAGAATATTATGAGAATAATATTTCAAAAACAATTAAGCTTCTCAATGTACTGAGAAATTTAGAAAAGAAACCCTGCATCTTATTCAGTAGCAGTGCCAGTGTATACGGAGAACCTGAATCGGTCCCTATCGGGGAAGATGCTGATATTCAGCCAATTAGCCCTTATGGTGCAACAAAAGCAATGACTGAGCGTATTCTAACTGACTATGCAGGAGCGTATGGCATTAACAGTGTTTGCTTTAGATACTTTAATGCCGCTGGCGCAGAGCCATTTAATTACGATCTAGGTCAGGAACCATCTGCTACACATATCGTTGCCAGAGTGCTTGAAGCATCTATTAACGGCACCGAATTTACATTATACGGTAGCGATTATGATACGGAAGATGGTAGTTGCATTAGAGACTATGTACATGTATGGGATTTAGCTATAGCTCATACTAAAGGAGTTGAATACCTCGACCGTATTTACGGCAACGGCGATAATGTAACGGCTGGTTGTTTTATTTTTAACCTAGGAACCAACACTGGAATTAGTAACTGGCAGATTGTTAAGCAAATAACAGAAAAGTACGGATTAGAAACTCTCACTGTACAATATCGTCGAGCAGGAGATCCTGCTGAGCTAGTAGCCGATGCAAAAAAAGCATATATCGAATTAGGTTGGGTACCAGAGTACAGCGATTTGGAAACTATTATTGATTCAGCATATAAGTGGTATAAAAGTGGCGTTCGATAAAATTTTAAAATTTGAGCAGGCATTAGCCGAATTCACAGGTGCACCATACGCAATCATGACTGATTGTTGCACACATGCAATTGAAATGTGTTTAAGGTATGATCGTATCAAGGAATGTAGTTTTACTCCGTACACATATTTGAGTATACCAATGACCATGCACAAATTGGGTATTAAGTATGACTACTTTCCGGACCATCTGTCTCACAGACAAGAATGGATTGGAGAATACAAATTCGAAGGCACACGAATTTGGGATAGTGCAAGAAGGTTACAACCAAATATGTACCGTGAAGGCATGATGCAGTGCCTAAGTTTTGGACACGGAAAGCCTTTACATATAGGCCGTGGCGGTGCTATACTATTAGATGACAAGAAGGCGTATGAGGAAATAATTCGTATGCGATATGATGGACGCGATCTAAATACATTACCTTGGGAAACTCAAAAGGTTTTTAGAGTAGGTTACCATTATAAACCAACAATTGAAGAAGCAGAATTGGGTGTTGCATTACTAGAAGGTTTAAAAGAAAATCCAGTTGAACCAAAGTTTGTGAAATACCCAGATCTACGAACCATTACTATTCAGGACTAATATGACAAAGAAAAACGAAACAGCATTAGACGCCATGGCCGGAGACGGTGGTTATCAAGAAGAAAAGTATCTAGGCAACTTCCTTCGCTTTAAGATGAAGCGTGACGGAAAAAGATTCTGGGCAGGAGACAACATCAGTGATTATGTTACAGAAGAAAACAAGCAACGACTAATTGACGAAGCCACAGAAGCATTCGAACTAGTACTTGATCGTTTGCTTATTGATCGCGAAACAGATCCTAACAGCCACGGTACTGCACGCCGTTTAGCTAAGATGTACTTTAACGAAATTATGGCAGGCAGATATGAACCAGCACCAGACGCCACAGCGTTCCCAAATGATTCGGATGACCGTTACGAAGGTATGCTGGTGGTTAGAAGTGAGTTACGCAGTATGTGTAGCCATCATCACCAGCCTGTATCTGGGGTGGCTTATATTGGAATTATTGCGGCACAGAAACTTATTGGGTTAAGTAAATATACCCGAATTGCTCAGTGGTGTGCTCGTCGTGGTACACTTCAAGAAGAATTGGCTAATGACATCGCTCGAGAAATTGCTAAGGCAACTGGAGCAAAAGACCTAGGTGTTTACATTCAAGCTGTACACGGTTGCTGTGAGGACCGTGGCATTACGGCTCATAGTTCATTGACTCAAACTACTGTACTAAAAGGCTCGTTCCAAACTGACCCGGGTACAAAGAAAGAGTTCTTCGATAACATCAAATTACAACAAGAATTTGCTCCACGATAAGGAATAATTATGAACTCCGTTGATATGATGAACAATTTAATCTTTAGAGCTAAAAACTTGCATGAGTTTATTGTTAGTACAGAGGTACCTGAAGATTTTAGATTCAACGGAGTTATTCCTTTTGATATGCAAATTATTGATAATCAAATCGAAGCTAAAGTATGGGCTGTTGATTTTGATGAAGCGGCACATAGGTTAAATCAATGGTTGGAGACATGCAAATGAAATGGTTACTTAAAATCCTAGAAGGTCTAGGTCGTAAACGAATTGTAATGGACAGGATTAACAATGAACCTTATCTCGAACGCTACTACCTTTTTCTTAAGGATCGAAAGCACTTCCCCTTCAATGTGTTTCTTCACCGTTTCCTTAAGTCAGATCCCGATGATGTGCATGATCACCCATGGCCTTATGCAACAATTATCCTAAAAGGTGGTTATTGGGAGTGGGTGCCGCAATTTAACAGCCTAGGCGAAAAGGTTGGTGAAATTGCAAAGTGGAGATCACCGGGGCATTTCCGTTTCTGTAGTGCTACTAGTTATCACAGAATTGAATTAGACCCAACAGTAGAGTGCTGGACCTTGTTTATGCCCGGTCCACAAAAGCGTGATTGGGGATTTTTGACTAGAGTTGGTAAAGAATTAAAATGGGTGCAACACGAAAAGTACCTTGCATCTAGAGCTACAAAATGATTAGTCTGCCACCGGGATGTACAGTTACATATGCTGTATGGATTGATATTAGCAAGTTATCTGATGAAATAATTGATTGGTACAAGCTCATCGGCGGGAACACAAAAACACAGATACACTGGGATATGCGCGGTCGGAAAGTAGACGCGGTATATGTTTCATACGGAAAAGGCAAGTGGTGTCATCGACACAACAATGGCAGTAGTTCTGTAAGGTTACACTTCCACGGCGACGATGTTGGTGTGGCTACTATGCTCCTAATAAAGTTTGCAGACCTAGTTGAAAATCACAATATACAAGAAGTACAAGAAAGATATATCAGAGACAATGTGGTGCAGGAACAATTGGATTGAATATAAGTTCGGCAATAATGCTGTAAGACAATCTAACGAATCTCTAGTTTTAACATTTAATGCTAAAGCCCGGGCAATATTACCTCTTGCCGAAACATCTGCTGCCACAGCAAAAGAAATATATGCTACCCACAAAAATATCTTTGTGGCAATGAGTGGCGGTTGCGACAGTGAGTTTGTGGCTGATAGTTTTGTACGAGCAGGAGTTCCATTTACTCCTATTATACTCACTTGCGAAAAGTTTCTAAATATACACAAGTGGTATGTTGACCATTGGTGTGCAAAAAATAACAAAAAATTAGAAGTAATTGACATTGGGTTTGATATGCTAATGTCAGTGGCAAAGAAAAAAGCTGAAAAAATTAAAGCAACAAATGGCTTGGCTGTATTTTCTAGTATAGTCGGGGACTTTGTAAAAAGTCGTGGGGGATTTCTAGTAACTGGAGCAATGCCAGCGTACTGGCCAGACCCAAAGTTAAATCTCGGAAGGAATACAGAGGACTGTAAGTTTTCGGGATTCTATATCGACGAAGATGACTTTTATATCGAAGCTCTTGATCCAGATTATCATCCTTGGTGCTTTGCATACCAGAACCCAGAAATTCTAGCCAGTATCATACACGAATGGAATCCTGCTGATCCGGTTGAAGAAAATAAATGGAGGATCTTTTCTCAAAATCCTCGCCCTAAGTTAAACGGTGGCGAAATGATTTTGCAAAATGCTATTGCTAACCAAATACCCGAATACTATAATAAAATTTCTTGGACTCAAGACTGTAAAAATAACAGCACTAGAGATTTTTATCCATTAACAACAAAACAACAATTATTGACAATGCTATGCGAATAAATACATTGTCAACAGCGGCCTGTTCTGGCAATCAACCCGCTCAACAAATTCTGCTTGCCTATGCTAAAATTTAACATAGGAGAAATTCATGCAACCTGTAACTTACAAATACACATCAACTAAAGAATACCACGACGCCTTTCCGTGCGCTTACCGCCAATGGCGTGCCGACTCTCACTGTAATCTAATTCACGGATACAGTTTTTCAATGAAATTTTATTTTGGAACCAACGATCTTGATGTTCGTAATTGGGCTGCCGATTATGGTGGACTCAAAGAACTAAAGAAGATTCTCGAAGATCAATTTGACCATACACTCATTGTGGCACAGGATGATCCAGAAATGGAAACATTTAAACTGTTACAAGAAAAGAACATGGCTAAGATTGTTGTGCTACCTAAATTAGGATGCGAAGGTCTTTCGGACATGCTCTACAAGTTTGTTAACGGTGTTTACATTCCCGAATATTGGGGACCAGGAGAAGCAGAGCGTTTATGGTGCTACCGTGTGGAAGTCCGTGAAACGCAAGCCAACATGGCATTCCGTGAAGGACACAGAGAATGGAACGAGGATTTATTTGCGTAAATTCTGGAGATTATGGGCCAAGGCCCTAGGTGAGAAAACAGGCAATACGGACGATGAAGCCGATCGTATTGCTTGTATTCGTACGGCAATTGTGCTATCATACATAATAACCAACTGCTTTATTGTAGCTGGTGTAATTCGACATTGGTAATATATGAACTCAAAAGAAAACGAAATTCTGCTAATCACTCAAGAGGAATGTGCAGAAGTAACACAGGCTATCAGCAAGTGCTACAGATTTGGTCTTGACAATGTTAAACCAGGTAAGCCCAAAACAAACAGAGAGCACCTAGCAGAAGAACTAGGTGACCTACAGGCAATGATTGACCTGTGTGTTAAGTTTAACCTAGTAGGTAGTGAGCAAGTTGCAATTGCCGCAGACAACAAGATTGCCAAACTTAAAGTATGGTCTGATATTTTTAAAGAAGAAATCAATGAAAATCAAAGTAAGTGAAATATTCTACAGTGCCCAAGGTGAAGGTCGATTTGTAGGTGTACCTAGTGTGTTTTTGCGAACATATGGGTGTAACTTTACCTGTAGTGGGTTCGGTTGTGCGCCTGGTGTTAAGAGCGAGGAAGCAGATGAAGTAGCAAAGCAAGTGCATTTATACAAAGACTTTCTAAGTCTGCCTTTGGTTAATACTGGTTGTGACAGCTATGCAAGTTGGCACCCAGCATTTAAACATCTAAGCCCAACATACGAAAACAATGAGCTAATTGATAAACTGCTATCCCTGACCCCAAATAACAAGTGGGTACAAGATAACGGCAACGATGTTCATTTGGTTATTACCGGCGGCGAGCCATTGCTAGGTTGGCAGCGAGCATATGAAGAACTTATTAGTGATCCTCGTATGCGCGATTTACAAAACATTACTTTTGAAACAAACGGAACACAAAAGCTACAACCCGGCTTCCGTGACTTTTTACAAGCATGGCAACAACCTGCACTGGGCGCAAAGCAAGATAAATTTGTCACATTCAGTGTAAGTGCAAAACTGAGTGCTTCAGGAGAAAAGTGGGAAGAAGCTATTTGTCCTGATATTGTTGCAGACTATCAAAAGCTAGGATTTACCTATCTAAAGTTTGTGGTAGAAACAGAAGAACACTTTGCCGAAGTTGAACGAGCGGTAAAAGAATTCCGCGAAGGTGGATTTACTGGCGTTGTATATGTTATGCCACAGGGTGGTGTAGTAACACCGTACGAGAAGAATCGAGTCCGTGTTGCAGACTGGGCTTGTAGTCAAGGCTATTATTACAGCCCTCGTTTGCATGTTGACCTTTGGGGCAACGGGTGGGGCAAATGATGGGAGTAGCAGCCGGATATCCTCAAGCGTACGATCCGTTTTCGGATCAAGCACGATTTGAATATCGTTATAGCATTATACCGAGACGATGCTATGAAACTGGTAGATTAGTGTGGGGGCTCGCAGTTAGAGGTCGTCGAGTTATTACTGGACCCGGTGAACCAATTTACGAAGATCGATGGTATCATCGTAACGAAGCTGTGCTAATGATGCTAAAGGGTTTAAATTGACATTAGAACAAGTATTATTTGCAGTAGTGGCGTGGGCAATACTAATCATTTTAGTTTACAGGCATGCAGGTTTTTCTAACATTAAGAACTGCTACAAATTATGGTTCACAAAACAATACTGGACTGACTATAATATAGTAGAAGCGGCCAGCTGGCTCACTAAGGCACTTATTATTGTGCCCGGTCTTATCTTTGGCATCCAAGTCTGGTGGTTTTACTTTTTAACATTATTCACTAGCCTAACATTAATTTGGGCCAGCAACAAAAAACTTTTACCCACCTTAGTGGGATTTAATACTTTATGGGTATGGATCAGTTGTATGGTGTTAGCACAACATCTAATTAAATAAGGAATATTATGGTTACTCGAAAAACTACTGTTAAAAAACCAGCAGAGGTTAAAAAGCCAGTTGCTAGAAAAACTGTTGCTAAGAAAACACCAGTTGCAAAAAAAGCAACTACTCCAAAAGAAACAAAGCCGAAACTAACTGTTAAGGCAAAGAGTGCAAAGGAACTAGCCACCAAAAAAGGCGAACCCTATGTATCTATCTTAACTGTAGAACTTGATGCCGATGATATCGGCAATGGTGCATTTGAATTAGACTGGAATGACATCTTTGTTGCCAAATTAGTCAAAGCCGGATATCAAGGAAAAACCGATGCCGACATCGTTGACAATTGGTTTAAAACTATTTGTAGAAATATTCTCACAGAAGAATACGAGCAATGGGAGGCTAACCAACCCGAAGAGATGAGACCCAGGGTAGTAGATCGTCGAGACCTCGGCGACGGAAGAACCGAAGTTAGCTAAATGTTACTTTACATAAATGGTGATAGCCACAGCGCAGGTGCTGAGGCTTATTCCTATCACGCATTTGCAAACGACGACAACAAATATTGGGGTACTCCGCATAGACACGGACATGCCAATAATCTAAAAGTTTGTTTTGGTACTCAAGTTGCAGATGCCGTTGGAGCCAGCTGGATCAATCACTCCGAAAGTGGTAGCAGTAACCAAAGAATTATTAGGTCAACTGAAGTATTCTTAGAAACTTCTGATATTAAAGACTTGGTTATACTAATCGGTTGGTCCACTTGGGAAAGGGAAGAATGGCTTCATAATGGAATTTACTACCAGGTAACCGCCAGTGGCACTGACACGGTTCCCACAGAATTGCAGGATAAATACAAACAGTGGGTTATCGACACTACTACCAAAACAGCAGAAAATGAATTACACTGGCACGATGCCATTTACAATTTTCATTTGCGTTTAAAAAAGCAAGGTATTCGACATTTGTTCTTTAATACCTACAGGTATTTTGCTCACATTAAACAAAACAATATTGCTAGATACAATTGGGGTAATAATTACATCAACCCCTACGACGAAAAATCAACTTATTACTATTGGTTGCAAGAGCAAGGATTCAAAACGGTAAACAAAAATTCATACCATTATGGTGCCGACGCACATAAAAAATGGGCTAATTTTTTGGTTCCTTACTTGACTGACATATCATAATATGCTATTATTACAGCATGAAATATCTAATCGTTGACACCGCTAATACCTTTTTTAGAGCGCGACACGCCGCTCACCGTCAAAGCGATACATGGGACAAACTTGGTTTCGCTATCCATGTAACACTAGGCTCTGTTGCTAAAGCCTGGAGAGAACAACAAGCAGACCATGTGGTATTCTGCTTAGAGGGCCGTAGCTGGCGTAAGGATTATTATGAGCCGTACAAGAAAAACCGTGCAGTCGCTCGTGCCGCACTCACCGAAACCGAAGCAGAAGAAGATAAACTGTTTTGGGAAACTTTTGACACACTCAAGTCGTTCCTCACAGAAAAGTCCAATTGTACTGTTCTCCGGCACGAAAGCTTGGAAGCGGATGACCTGGTGGCAGGATGGATTCAAGCACACCCTCACGATGAACATGTCATAATCAGCAGTGACAGCGACTTCCATCAACTTCTAGCTGATAATGTAAAACAATATAATGGTGTTGCCGATGAGCTTCATACGATCCAAGGGATCTTCGATAAAAAGGGTTCCCCAGTCATTGATAAGAAAACAAAAGAACCCAAAAAGATACCGGACCCTAAGTGGATCTTGTTCGAAAAGTGTATGCGCGGCGATGCTAGCGACAACATCTTTTCCGCGTACCCAGGTGTTCGTACTAAAGGCACGAAAAACAAAGTCGGGCTTACGGAAGCGTTTGAGGACCGCGAGAAAAAAGGCTTTAACTGGAACAACCTAATGTTACAGCGTTGGGTGGACCATAACGGTGCCGAACATCTTGTGTTAGATGACTACGAACGAAATCGTGTTCTAGTAGATTTAACTGCACAGCCCGAACATGTAAAGTCTTGGATCGCTGAAACTATCGCCACAGGAAGCGTTACTAAAAATGCCGCACAAATTGGAACACAGTTCTTAAAGTTTTGCGGCAAGTACGAACTTAAAAGGATCGGTGACCAAGCTACTCAATATGTCGACTTTTTGTCAGCGGCATATCCCGAAGTAGAAGCAACCGCAAGTGTCCTAAGAAATACATAATGATCCCGTATACCGATTACGAAAAGCTAATGCTACTCAAAGAAATTGAGTGTGGTGACAAGATTGTTATCCCGTCCAGTTACGAACATGCTGTAAACATGCTCAAGGTAGCACAGGACTATATTGCAGAACAACATCAAACAACATTTAACGCACTTACAAAGGATTATAAATGAGTGACTTCGACGAACCATTATCGAACCCCAACGGCCGAGTTGATGTTCCTATCGACTTAGATCGAGACACACTATTCCAGTTAATGCTATCTGCACATGAGCAGGACATTACACTGAATCAACAAGTTGAAAACATTTTAAGGATTGCAATTGAAAGACACCAAAAAGAACAAATGGGATCGGAAGGTAACTGAGTTAGCTCTACAAGCTGGCGGCAGTCACTATCCTAGTGTAAACAGGATGCAACTCGAACTCTATACCAAGTTAGTAATTGAAGATTGCATCAATGCGATAGAAACAGTTAACAGTCCGCATGTGCGTACTTCGTTTGATAAAATGTCACACGAAGCAACAATCAGCGATGCTGTTAATGCTATTAAACTGAGATTTGGACTATAATATGCTTACATCTGCACTCTTACTTTTAGCATTACTACAAGTTAAACATTGGTACATTGATTTTGTTAATCAAACAGAAGAAGAAGTTGAAGGCAAAGGCAAGTACGGAAATTCTGAAGGCATAAACCACAGTGCTAAACATGGTATCGGCACCATGGCCGTTGTTCTCTGTGTTACAGGGTTAGATTATATCGCTCTTGCAGGGGTAATTGCATTTATTGATTTTGTTTGCCATTATCACATTGATTGGGCAAAAATTAACATCAATAAAAGCAAGAATTATACAGTTAATGACAAGCAGTTCTGGATGTGGCTTGGATTCGATCAATTACTGCATCAGCTGACATACTTGTTTATTGCGTGGATGGTAGTTGCATGATTAAAGGTATTTCAAGTGGCAACGGTATTCAAGTCGAACACGGCCATTTTAGCTTTCCTTATATCAGCACTAACACTAGTAATCCTATGCAAGGCATGCTCCGTATAAATGGTAGCGACTTGCAGGTATTTGAAGGATCGAGTTGGATTAGTGTAGGGGGTGCTTACCCTACTGTGTCTCTAACAGGAGCCGCATACTCTGCTATTCAATGGGCCCAAATGAAAATGGCAGAAGAAGAAAATATTAAGAAGTTGGCAGAAAAGCATCCTGCAGTTGCTGATGCCATGAATACTATCAACGAAGCATACAATAAACTAAAGGTAATCGTAGCTTTAACAGAGGAAGAAAACAAATGATTAATTGGCTAAGAACAAAATTACATAATTTTATTTTCCCGCGAGATGAACTGGCAAAATCAAGTAACCTATCTGTGCGTGAAAGCACTGACGCAGATATTGACGGCATGCGTTTTACTGTAATGCCTGCAGAAGGCGGCACTATTGTTCAGATGCGTACCTACGATCGTCGCAAAGATGAAAGCAATAACAAAACTTATGTTATTCCCGATACTGAGCAAGATATTGCACATCGCATCGGACAAATCGTTGCTATGGAATTAATTAAGCTATGAGTCAGTCCACTGTTAATATAGCAGGTTCGGGATATAGTGCTATCCCCGGTATGAGTGTGTTAGGCGGTACTTACAGTATCGGAACGCAACACGAATTCGATGAAGGAGTCGATATTCGTATTACTCCAGCGTCGGGTGGTTTTATTGTAAGTGTAAATCATCGCAACACTCCAACTAAACCCGATCTACATATTGTTACCGAAGACAAAGACCTTGGTGCAGAAATTGGTAAAATTATTACCATGAGCTATTTAAAAAAATAAGAACTATGAATCTACTAGCTAAACCTGTTGTTAAAAACAAATATTGGATTGTTGAAGAATCCGGGAACAAGATAGGTACTATCCAAGCCATTGACGAAGGCGGATATGCTTATGTGCATGACAATACCAGAGAAAAGTTTGCCAACATTAAGATGTTGAGTAAAAAATACAATATTAAATTTGACAATTCGCGACCTCCAAAATCAAATCAAACACACGACTGTTATGGATATCCGTGTGCAGGTAAACCATATAACCAAGTTTGGGATGTTCAGCGAAGGTTGCCGATATACAGCAAACAACCCAAGAGCAAAAGTTTCTATTGTGCAGGTTATTATGTAATTAAGTTTAACAATTCCTGGATCAAAGAATACTGCCCTAAGAATATTACTATTAGCAGATATGAGTACTACGGACCTTTTAAAACTCCGCAAGAACAATTAGAAAAATATCAAGAGGTAAAGTAATGGAATCATTGAGTTTAAATATTAGAAAATTTAATGACAAAGTAAAGCAAATGAATCAAACCAACGGAAAGCAGTTGGTATTGAGTGCAGAAGAAGCTCGCGGTTTGCACAGCGATATTTTTTCTATCCTGGCCAACATTGCTGAACTTACTAGTAATAAAGACAACGGAGAAGTGGTAGAAATTTCCATGGACGGAGGAGGTTTTAAATAAACTGCGCCGTTTTTGATGATAAATAATTATATCAAGGAATACTGAGATGTCAAGACCAAAGCCAACAGTTCTATTAGAACACGTTAACAAAACCAATTACAAAAGTGATCAGGTATTATCTAGCGAAGGTATCTGGGCGGTGTTCTATGATGATCAGCCTATTAACTTAAAAACCTTTAATGTGTTAATCTCATATCCGGGGCCCAAGTACAAAAAAGTAAGTTTTAGCAATCCCGGACACGCTATTAACTTAGCAAAAAAACTCAATACACTGTTTAAGACTGATAAATTTTCAGTTGTGCTGTTAAAACAAGGTGACCGCATCTATCCATGATCCTCAGCAACACTGGATAGATCTTGCAAACGAAGCCGCCAGTGTTTCTACTAACCCTGGAAAAAATCCCAGGATACTATGGTTTAGGAATCCAACAAACCACAATAGCCTAAGATTAACAAAGATAGGTTTTACTTGGTTTGTTAGCAAAGCAGGTTTTACATTTCACAAGATAGACTTAGAGTCTGCAGTCAATAGCCGCCAACTTATACAGTTAGAGCGGCTTTTTACTGCCCCTTATGTAATAACCGCCAAGACCATCTATGTTATGAGCGAACAAGATGCTGTTATGCTCCAACTTCATGCAGGTAACCTTGCACAATACTTAGACAACCTACAAAGTAATACTTAATACTACGGTTGACTTTAATTTCAAAAGATTGTTATAATCAGGTTACGACGATCTTGTCGTGCCCAGCGATTGACCTCTTGAAACTTTTGCTGGTAACAATTTGGAGAAACTCATGTCAGTAACAGTAAATTCTTACGCCAGTAAGGTAAATTCAAAGTACCGTAAAGACGGTTCGTACTTTGTTGATCTCAAAGACCGTCTAAATCAAACTCTCGAATCCGCAAATAACACCAAGAAGCATAGTTTCTTGTCAGCTATTAAGATGGCTTGTGCCGTGTTTGAGCGCCTACACCCCACCAAGACAAAAATGGAAGACCTGGCTCTTTGCGAAAGCATTATGATGCCACTTAGCGATCTTCTCATTGATGTTACAATGCAACGGATGTTGAGCCTAAGTTGGGTTATCGATATTATCAACAATTGGCGTGATGTACAATGCCAGCCCATCCAGGTCTACAAGGTAATTGGCAACGACAGTAGCCTTAAGTATTACCCAGCAGGTGAGCGCGGACTTTATGCAAGTTGGGATGGCCAGCATACTGCCATGGCTCTTTACATTCTTTGTGTGTATGTCTTTAAACAAGATCCCAGCAAAGTAATGGTGCCTGTTACTATCTACAAAGTCGAAACCAAAGCCGACATTCGTGCTAACTTTGTTAAAGGTAATAGCAGTGAAGGCAAGAAACTGCTAGATGCTATTGACATCTTTATGCAACAGGTTTATGGTGTCCGTTTAGATGGTGCCAAAAACAAAGAATGGGAAGAAGCTGAGCTCAAGCAACAACACCTTGAAAACGCCGAGCTGTTTGTTACCGCTGAGAAATTTGGTGATACTCACATGCCTGGTGCAATTAGTCGTATGCAAGAGATCAACGGCTACACCTCTGATATTATTCGGCAGTTCTGCTTGTATGCAACAACTGTAATGCCCGAAGGTGGTCGTCCAATTGCTTCGCAAGAAATCGAGATTATGTGTGCATGGTTCGATATGGCTAAAAAGGGCGGAGTTGAATACACAGACGAGGATATTGTTAGCCTCGCTATGCATATCAATACCTTGTTTGGCGCAGACTTTCAAGAGTCTAGCGACTTTTGGATCAAAGCTCGCAAGAGTTACGAAAACTGGTGGAAGAAGTATTGGGCAGGGGTTGACGAAGAATATCGCCCCGCACACATGAGTTTCAGCAAGAACTGGCGCAACGGTGGTGCGTTCCTCTGGTACCAACTGAAGCACACCTGGAACGGTTCTATTCCTAAGCTGAGCATTAATACTCCCTTTAAGCCCGCAGAAAAGGATTTGTATCATGTCTAATTTGAAACAGTTAGTTGAAAGTTTCGTTAAGCGTAACTATAAAAAAGTTCAACGCAACGATAAATCTTACAACCAAACACTCAGTATCACTACCAGTGAGCTTGAGCGTCTACTAGATCTGTACAAAGCCTGTATCGAAGAAGATCAGACTGCAAGGCTAATTAGAGATAGCATGGACCATTGGATCCGTCGCTATCACGATTATGCTATTCGTGGCAACATTGGCAGTCATTATGTTGCCAGTGGTATCAAACAAGGTGAGACTGTTTTTGAACATATTATTCCTGCTAACATTGTCAGGGATATGTTGATCCAAGGCAAGTTATCAATTAACCAAGCATTGAATGCGCCAACTTGTTTGATCAGTAAAGTCGACGATGTGATCTTGCGTAAAAGTGGGCTAGCATCAGTTAGTCCCGACAATTGGCACTTTTTTGATCGCTATGCTGTGCTGAATACAGAGTTTAAAACCTACAACGGCCAGGCCATTGCAGACTTGCATAACTGGGACCTTGCCAAGCACTTTGAGTTCTTTAACATAAAGTAAACCCAAAGTACTAGTTTAAAATGTGGCTTTTTAGCCACATTTTTTTGGTTGTACCAAAAAGAAATTTCGGCTATAATAGATACATAGCGTAACAAAACAGGAGCTGATATGTCGAAGAAAGATTGGACGGTTGCAGTTTATAAGCGTGATCGCCGTTGTAAAGCAGGTGAGCGTTTTATTGCAAAGTACCCGTTCTCGGGCATGGATCGTGCCGCTGTTGAGCGCGAACTGCGTGAACTCACTGCCCTACTGTATCCCAAAAAGAACGGCTGGCGTTTTGATGTGCAGGAGCGTTACATGACTGTCAAGAACCTGATGACTGGCAAGGATGTGCAGATTGAAGCTGATACTCCCTGGTGTTGCAATCCTGCTAGCGAAACTTATTGGAGTATGTAATACTCAAGTATTACATTTTTGGTTGATTCGAAAAGAATCTTTTGCTATAATAGATACATAGCGTAACAAAACAGGAGTTAGAAATGGCATACATGAGTCAAGAGCATAAAGCAAAACTGGCCCCCACCATTAAGGCCATTTGTAAAAAGCACGGCGTCAAAGCCAGCATTGCAGTTCGCAATCACATGACTCTTTGTCTAAACATCAAAGAAGGTAAAATTGACTTCATTGGTAATTATGCCGAGACCACTGGTGCAGATTCTAGCAATTGGGCCGTGAAGAAAGGCCACCTTGATGTTAACCCTTACCATTACGGCAACCATTTTTCGGGACCTGCTCTTGCATTCCTGAAAGAAGTAATTCCTGCTATGTATGGCCCGGATTACTTCGACGAGTCAGACATTCAGACTGACTACTTCCATTGCTCGCACTATATCGATGTCAACATCGGCCGTTGGGACAAGCCCTACACTGTTGCATAAAAACAACAGACCTGAAATTCAAGATAGTGTATAATTTGTTTTGTGTTCGTAATTAAGACATTTTTTTAAAGGAGAAACTTAAATGTCCGTGACTGAAAATCGTAGCGTTACCGCTAGTGAAGCCCGTAGCCGTGTTCTGCGAGCTTTTAAAAACAAGCGTCCCGTGTTCCTGTGGGGCCCTCCTGGTATTGGTAAGAGTGAGCTGATCGCTGGTCTCACTGAAGAACTTGGCGGTCATATGATTGACTTGCGTCTTGGCCAGTGTGAACCTACCGACCTGCGTGGTATCCCGTACTTTGACCGCGATCGCGGCGTTATGAACTGGGCTCCCCCTATCGAACTGCCTAGCCAAGAACTGGCAGACCAGTACCCTGTGGTTGTTCTGTTCCTTGACGAAATGAACAGTGCCGCCCCTGCTGTTCAAGGTGCCGCTTATCAGCTGATCCTTAACCGTCAGGTTGGTACTTATAAACTGCCCGACAATGTTGTGCTGGTTGCCGCAGGTAACCGTGAAAGCGACAAAGGTGTTTCGTATCGTATGCCCAGCCCGCTGGCTAACCGTTTCGTCCACCTTGAAGTTCGTCCCGACTTTGACAGCTGGTTCCAGTGGGCCGTTGGCAAGAACATCCATAAAGATGTTGTCGGTTACTTGAGCTTTGCCAAGCAAGACCTGTTTGACTTTGATGCTAAGTCTGCTTCTCGTTCGTTTGCTACTCCTCGTACCTGGAGCTTCGTGAGCGACTTCCTGTACGACGAAGATGCAACCGATGCAGAACTCACTGACTTGATTGCAGGTACTGTTGGTGAAGGCCTTGCTGTTAAGTTTATGGCTCACCGTAAGGTTGCAGGTCAGATGCCTAACCCCGGCGATGTGTTGGCTGGTAAGGTCAAGGAACTCAAAGTCAAAGAAGTGTCTGCGATGTACTCGCTGACTATTTCGATGTGCTACGAGCTCCAAGAGCAATACAAGAAGCTTGGCAAAGAGAAGATTGCTGACTGGCATGCTCTAGCTGATAACTTCCTGGCATTTATGATGGCTAACTTTACAACCGAACTGGTTGTTATGGGTGCCCGAGTTGCTCTTACTACCTACAACCTGCCAATGGTTCCAGGTAAGATGGCTCACTTTGATGAGTTCCACAAGCGATTTGGTAAGTACATCATCGCCGCAAGCGGCCGTAACTGAGTTCGCTAGTCACGGACAGGAGGCAGGAGAAATCCATAAGTCCTCCTTTTTTTCCTATGCTTAAACTACAAAAACTCGATTCAAGGTTCTCCGGCTACCCAGACTTTCGGTTTAGAATTATGACCGCCGGTGACCGAGTTAAGCGAGAGAAACTGTTTACTGATCTTAGGAAATGGTGTTGGGAGACATTTGGGGCAAGTGTGGAGAGAGACTACATTTACCTGTATCACTTAGACAACGAAATAAAACCACAATGGTCTTGGCACAATGATATCCAAGACAAAGCAAATTATTTGTATTTTAAAGATGACATTGCATTAACACACTTCCAATTGAAATGGATGTAAAATGGAACAAGAAGATATCAAAGAAGAAGTAGCTCTACACTTTCGCCGTTTCAGCGAAGAAAAGCAAGAGCAAGTTCGCCAATTGGTTGCTTATGCAACACTAATGGGTTTAACCGGAAAAGACCTTGTCAGCATCGGTGGTAAACTAGATCGCATCAAAGAGAAACAAGAACGAGAAGCCAATGTTCGTATTGCAGAAGGTTACTTAATTAATACAATTCCAGTTGGTAAAACCAAAGCCGAACAAAATAACAACGAATGGCACAAATGGAAATACAAAGATGCTAACGGACAGACTTGGTTGTTTGAAACTAGATCAAGATATAGCCTCAATATCAGAAGTATGGCTACCGGTAAGAACAAAAACTTCTATCCCGAGATCTACATTTCAACTGGTTTGCACGGCAAAGCGTCTAAGTACAATGCACTGCTAAACATTCATTATGGCAAAATTCTGCTTAATTTTTAAGCAACAAAAGGTAGTACTCAAGTACTACCTTGCGTTTTGACCAAAAATTCACGATGTGTTATAATATATACATTAACAAGGAGCAATTATGACTACCACTCTTGCAGAAAAAACTAAAGAAAAAACTGTTACCGATCCCCGCGTTGACAATGCGGCTAGAGAGAAACTGATTACTGCTCGTATCAGTCTCTTGCTCAAGGCACCGTTTTTTGGTAATCTTGCAACCCGCATGACACTCACTAACGCCGATGAGTGGTGTCCTACTGCGGCCACCGACGGTCGCAAGTTTTATTACAATTCCCAATTCGTTAACAACATGCCACTCAAGCAGGTTGAGTTTCTAGTTGGCCACGAAGTGTTGCATGCCGTTTACGATCACATGGGGCGCCGCGGCGACCGTGATCCTAAGATTTGGAACATCGCTGACGACTATTGTGTAAACAGTGACCTCATTGACCAGCGAGTTGGCGAGAAGATTACTGTTGTTCCTATGTTGTATGATCCCAAATACAAGGGCATGTCAGCAGAAGAAGTCTATGAGCACCTCATGGAGAATGCTCAAAAGATTAATATGGACCAGCTGGCCAAGCAACTGCTCGACGAGCACATGGACGGTAGCGACGACGGCGAAGGCGATGGTGATGACGGCGACGGTAATGGTCGTCCGCGACTGAGCAAGGCCGAGCGCGATCAAATCCGCGACGAGATCAAAGAAGCTGTTCTGCAAGCCGCACAGGCAGTTGGTGCAGGTAACTTGCCCGGCGGTGTTAAGCGCATGATCAAGGATTTGACTGAGCCGCAGATTTCTTGGAAAGAACTGCTGGAGCAACAAATCCAAAGCACTATCAAGAACGACTACACCTTTGCTCGTCCCGGTCGTAAAGGTTGGCACATGGATGCTATCTTGCCTGCACAGAAGCCCGGTGAAACTATCGATATCTTTATTGGCATTGATACTTCGGGTTCTATTACCCAGCAAGACTTGAAAATCTTCTTTAGTGAAATTAAGGGTATTATGGACTCTTACACTGAATACAAGATTAAAGTTGTTGGCTGGGACACCCAAATTGGTGGTGTTGGTGAGTTTACCAGCGAAAACCTTGCCGACATCTGCGAGTTTGATCCGCAAGGTGGTGGTGGCACTGATCCGCATTGTGTGTGGGAATACTTGATCGAAAACGGTATCGAGCCCAAGAAGTTGATCATGTTCACCGACTACTGCTTCTTTGGCTGGCGTCCGCAGGATGTAGAAAACTACTGCGACACTGTTTGGATCATCAAGGGTAACCCAAGTGCCGAACCCGAGTTTGGTATTTGGGCACACTACGAGGAATCCAATAAGAAGTAATGTGCTATAATTGCATACTGGAACCCACCAGTATGCAATCTCACAAAGGAAGATTTATGACTAATGTTACACCAGCAACTGCACCCGATATCTATACCGAAGAAGGTATGGAAGAGCTAGAGGAAAAACTCAAGGACCTTAAATTGGGTCATCAAGAAAAATTCCTCAATGCACCCGAAACCCTTGAGCTGGCAATCCAACGCATTATGGAAGTAGAAATGCGTCTAGAAGATCTTGCACGAGCTGTTGAGATTGCAGAAATCACAGGACAGCTAAATATGGTTGAAGGCTTTCGTCGCGAAGCCGATGAATGCCTCAAAACTAAGATTACCATTGATCGGCCAATCCCAACCGAGACAATGAAAATTACACTCATCACAAACGAAAAGGAGAGTTCATAATGTATGCATCCACACAGTTTTATCGCACGGCATCCGATGTAAACTCGGCAATGGTTCGTGTGTATAATCACATGTTTTTTGCTATTCTCACAAGTATGCTAGTCAGCTACTTTGTTGGATCTAGTCAAGCACTGATGGCGTTTTTCTTTACTGGTGTTATGAAATGGATTGTAATTTTTGCACCGCTGGTGTTTATTTTTGCAGTCCCGGTCTTACTAAATGCTGGTATTCCAAAGCTCGGTAAGGTTGCTGTATTACATGGCTTTGCGGCTGTTATGGGTTTAAGTTTAGCCACGGTGTTTGCTGTGTACACCATGGGCAGTATTGTAAGCGCATTTGTGGGTGCGGCAGTATTGTTCGGAACAATGAGTGCGTATGGTTACTTCACTAAACAGAACCTCGATAGTCTCGGTAAGTATCTACTAATTGCTCTAATTGCAATTATTATCGCCAGCGTCATTAACATCTTCATTGGCTCAAGTGTGTTCCAGACTGTGATTTCAGCGATTGCTGTTGTGGTATTCCTGGGCCTTACTGCTTACGATACACAACAAATTCGAGAGATGGTAAGTGTAGACAGCGATGATGGTGTTGAGATTATGGGCGCATTGAGTCTGTACCTCAACTTTATTAACTTGTTTATCAGTCTACTGCAACTGTTCGGGGGCAAGAAGGACGACTAATGCTTAAGCACAACGAAGCAAATCCGCTAAGTGTGCATCAATTGAGGAGGATGGATCACTGTCCTCCTCATTTTACTTTTGTACACTTTAACCTTTCTACAGTAGAAAAAAATATCACCGATTGGATCTGGGAAAATTTCGAAGGAAGATTTTATATAGGCGACCATTTTACTGAGGAACAAAACAATTCTTTTTCTATGCAAAAGATTGCGGCTTTTGAAATCCCAGGTGAAGCCAGTTACTTTGCTCTTATCCTAAATACCATTAATACTTACGAGCAGAATTAAAAAATTTTCTCGGTGGTATCACCTATCGTAAATAACTATAGTTATTTGATAGGAATCCACAATGACTGAATCAACCCCAGAAAATACCGCAGAAACTCCCAGCACCGATCAGCCTAGTTTGCAAATTGCAGACATGATTTTGATGCTTAAGGTTATCCAAATTTCTGCCCAGCGTGGTGCTATCCGTGCCGAAGAAATGACCGATGTTGGAAGCTTACACGATCGTTTGTTTAAGTTCTTGGTAAGCACCGGAGCGTTACAACAATCAACACCAGCATCTGCACAAGAACAAGAGGAGAACCAAAATGGTTAAACATGTAGGCAAACATAACGACAAGAAAGTTGTTATTCTGTTCAGGGAAGTCCCCGGTGAAGAACACATGTGTTTGGTAGCATATAGCGATCTACTACCTAGACTAGTTCACGACGAACTAATGAGAGCAGTAGAGAGTGATGCTGGTCAGACAGCGCCAGAAATTAGCGAAGTTCTAAATAGAACATATATGGCTAACGGCGGTGTTATTCTACAAACATTGCACAAGGAAGGATTCATTAAAAAGGTCCCAACTAATCAAGTATTGGTTACTCCTAATGCAAAATCAAGTGTTCGTTTAGATGAACTCAACGGTATTCTAAACGAAATGAAAAAAGGCGAGGAAGCAGTGAGTCGCCTAAAAGAAATCGACGAAAGTCGTGGTATGACCGGCAAAGCTCGTAAGCAAGATCCACGCGAAGTCGGTGTTCCAGCCAATAGCCGTAGTATTCCAGCAGAAGGTAATGTTAGTGCAGAACAATATCTAGGAGAAGTATTAAGTGATGCTGACCTAGCCGCACAACGACTAACCCAGGCTGCTGATCTTAAGAAGCAAGCCGCAAGTTTATTAAACGAAGCCGCACGCCTTGAAGAAGAAGCTTCTACACTAAATACTACAGTTAAAAATGGCACAAGAAAAACCACAAAAGCCAAAGCGACCAAGAAGCAAGAAGCTTAATGTAAGTAATAAAAAAGAATGGGAACGAATCCTTAAAGATGTAGAAAAAAAGGATGTTCCCATTAATATGTTAGAAGCAATTATGGTAAACCTCAAAGACGGTACACAGGTTGTTATTAACATACAAGAGCTTCTACTAGAAGGCGCCGACCCCGATTATCTCCGAGACCACATCGAGGAGAGATTAGATGCTCTAGATCACATTATCGACGATGTTGATTTCTACATTAGCTTAGAGGAAGTACGAAAAACTGTACAACCTGCTACTGACAGCATATTGAAAAATTTATAATCATATGATAAACGCCTTATTCGCCGTAGACACTTACGGCGGAATGGGCTATAACGGCACTATGCCGTGGCCCCATAATTCCGCTGATCTACAAAATTTTAAAGAACTAACTACTGGACATATAGTTGTTATGGGTCGAAAGACCTGGGATGACAAAAACTTACCTAAACCACTTAAAGGTAGGATCACCTATGTGGCAACCAGCAAACCGTTCCTGCAACACGCCTCTGTTATTAATGGGAACCTTCAAGAAGAAATTCTCAAGCTAGAAGAAAAGCATCCCAATAAAACTATTTGGATAGTAGGTGGGCCTGCCGTCCTAGAACAATGTGGAGAGATACTAGACCGCATTTACTTGACTCACTACAGAGGTTCTTATAAAATAGATACTAAAATTAACTTGAAAAAGTTTCTAGCTGGATGGTCACCTAAGTCAGCTTATTGCGACCCCGAAAATAATTTTACCACTGTTATCTATGAGAACTTATTTAAACGCCTTAGAAGAAGTACTGAATAAAGGTACTGTAAAACAAGACCGTACCGGAGTAGGCACAATCAGCTACTTTGGTATGCAACAACGATACGATCTATCAAAAGAATTCCCTGCTGTAACAACTAAAAAGCTGGCTTGGAAAAGCGTAGTAAGCGAATTGCTGTGGTTCATTGAAGGTTCAGGGGATGAAAATCGTCTGCGAGAGATTTTACACGGTAGCAGACACTCAGAAAAAAGTACCATCTGGACTGCCAATGCCACAGCATCTTATTGGCAACCTAAAGCAGAATTCGACGGCGATCTGGGTCGTGTGTATGGGGTACAGTGGAGACACTGGCGCAAATATACAGAACGCAAAGACATGGGCGAAGCTCACTTAGGTGGCACAAGAGTTGCATGTGATAGAACTGAAGTCGATCAACTATTAAATCTAATCGACGGGATTAAAAAGGACCCGCACGGACGACGACATATATTATCTGCATGGAATGTATCTGATTTAGACCAGATGGCACTCCCACCGTGTCATACCTTTGCACAGTTTTATGTTAGCACAGATAACCGGTTAAGTTGCCAAATGTATCAGCGTTCATGCGACATGTTCTTAGGCGTGCCTTTTAACATAGCATCCTACTCACTCCTTACACACATGATTGCTCAAGTGTGCGGATTAGGCGTAGGCGAGTTTGTTCATGTGCTCGGAGATGCTCATATATACAGCAACCATGTAGAGCAAGTAAAAGAACAGTTATCTCGTGAACCCTTACCTGCTCCAACCCTTTGTCTCAATCCCGATATCAAAGACATTGACAAATTTACCATGGCAGATATTGACTTAATGGGTTATCAAAGCCACGGCACTATTAAAGCAGATATGGCAGTATGAAGTTTAGTCAGGTATTAGCTTTCGGTGACAGTACCACTGCTGGCTGTGAGCTAATACCAGGCAGCGAAGATTGGGAGGCTAGTAAAAAACTTAGCTTTCCAAACAAACTTGCAGACCTGCTCGGTTTACCTTGTGTTAACTATGCATGGCCTGGTGGCAGCAACGATAGAAGTCTACGATTGTTACCCGAGGCCTTGCTAAAATACCCTAATAGTCTCGTACTGTTCACATACACTTCATTTGATCGAAACGAACTGTTTACGCTAGATCCAACTTTTCCGCAAATACGATCCGAAGGTTATACTGGACTGGGTGCCTGTTGGACTATTGTGGATACCAACAAACAGCATCAACAACTAAACAGGCTTTATTTAGAAAACTTTTGTGTAGACACTGCAAAATATAACCGGTACCGAGAATACAATATGTTATTAACAGTACAGTTACTATGCCAGGCTTATGCGTCTAATTTTCTGCAGATCTTCCTATACAATAGAACTATTATGCCCCCAGATTTCCAACAAGAAGTGTTCAACAAAATTGATACTAAGCACATATACCAATTTGATTATGCTCAATCTGTGTCCTGGCAAGAAAACAATGTTGGGTATGGTAGCTTAAACAATTGGGCGGCAAATAAAGGTTACAAATTCTGCCCCGGTGGACATATTGGGCAAGAAGCACATGACCAATTCACTATAGAGTTATATAATAAGATATGAAATTTATTGTCACTGGCGGAGCCGGCTTTATCGGCCATAATGTAGTAAAACAACTAGAAGCACAAGGACACGAGTGTTTTATTCTAGATAATGTAACAGACTATGGGTTTGTTAACAAAGACGAACTCAGTTATCTTTACAACGAACGAACTAATCGTATTAGATCAAGCATACATAAAATTGACCTCCGTAATCACGAGATGGTGAATACTTTCTTTTCTAACTTTAGTAGCCTAGTAGACGGTGTTATTCACCTGGCAAGCTTTCCTAGACAAAAAGTAGTTGGGGCAAATCCAGTTTGGGGCAGTGAAGTTATGAGTACTGCCCTAGTTAATTTACTGGAAGTCACAAAGAAGTATAGAATTCCAAAATTTGTTTATATTAGTTCTAGTATGGTCTACGGCGATTTCGAAGATCAAGTAACCGAAGATTTCAACTGCAAGCCGCAGGGTCAATACGGCATTATGAAACTAATGGGCGAGTGGTTAGTAAAAGACTACAGTCGTCGCGGTTGTTTTGATCATGTTATTATTCGTCCCAGTGCTGTATATGGAGAATATGATGTTGAGGATCGTGTAGTTTCTAAATTTATGTTAGCGGCTATGCGTGGGCAAACTCTAAAGGTAAACGGTGCTAGCGAAACATTAGACTTCACATATGTCGAGGATGCAGCCGCAGGTATTGTAGGTGCTACACTAAGCGAAAACACACGAAATAAGACATATAACATTACAAAATCACACAGTTGGAGCCTCTTAGACGCCGCAAATCTTGCCGTCACTATAGCAGGCCGTGGTTCTGTCGAAGTTCGCGACAAAGACGCAGATTTTCCAAGCCGTGGAGCATTAAACATTGATGCCGCTCGTCGAGACTTTGGATATGATCCAAAAGTAGATGTTGAAGAAGGTTTCCGCAGATACTACAATTGGTTTAAAGAGAGTCCATATTGGGCAACCAAAATATAATTCCATTCTTTGGTATCAAAAGACAGTACCAACATCTTCAAGCCGAGTTGCTTGAAGTAACTGATGCCGTTTACTCTTCCGGCAAAGTACTCGACGGGGAATATACTCATGAGTTTGAGCGTAGCATCGCTTTGCGGTGTGAAAGAGAGTTTGCTATATCAGTTAACAGTTGCACTCAAGCAATTGTAATGGTACTACAGTCATGCGACAATCCGGGCAATATTCTTATCCCCACAGTTAGTTTTGCAGCCACAGTCAACAGTGTATTGTTAACAGATCACAACCCTCGCTTTTGCGATGTAGACCACAAAGGTCTAATGGATTTGTCGGCATATAATTCAAACTTAGCAGAAGACAACATCGCGGCAGTGATGTATGCTAATTTGTTTGGCAACATTGTTGATTGGGAAAAGTTTCATACCTACACAAAATTCTTTGGTAACGATACTTTTGTAATTGAAGATGCCGCACAGAGTTTTGGCGCCAGATATAAAGGCATCCCTAGTGGTAAACTTGGGGATGTTAGTGTACTTAGTTTTGACCCAACTAAAAATCTTCCCAACTATGGTTCAGGCGGGATGATACTAACTGACGACTGGAGTATTGCCGATTTGCTGAAAAATTTCAGAGACAACGGGAAACCTAGCAATCACATACTACCGGGCAGTAACAGTAAAATGAATGAAGCTGACTGTGCTCAGATGTTGGTAAAGTTAAATTACTTTGATCAATGGCAATTGCGAAGAGCGGCTATTGCCGATTATTACATTGAACAATTACTAGGGTATGTTGATGTAGTAATGCCAAACGAACATGTAGAACACGCTTGGCATAAATTTGTAATCCGTGTTGAAAGTAGAAACAGACTACGACATCACCTTTCAACAAAAGGGATTGAAACAAAGATACATTACGAAATTCCTTTAACAGGACTTGATTGTGCCTATCAATTTATAGGCGATTCAGAGACTGTAATGGGAGAAAAATTCTGCAAAGAAAGCCTTAGCCTTCCTATCTACCCTGAACTAACAGACAGCGAAGTTGAACATATTGTTCAATCTGTTAAAGAATTTTACTGTTAAATTATCTTAATCCCCATCTACGAATTAGATCAAAATACAGCGAAGTTCCTGCTTCGTATGTGTCAACTTGATATCCCATAGGTCTTGCAAATCTATCAACTAACCTTGTGTATAAGTTAGCACGGCTAGGACCAGGTTCCTTGTCGGCAGCAAATGTAATTCGTTTAGGACGCTCGTCTTTAATGAATTGCTGTATTGCCGCCAACACAGTGGCAAATATTTTTTGTGCATCGCCTTCACCAGTTACGCTTTGGCTATGTCCTCTGTGGAATTCAACATGTGTTATTTCTGAACCGTCGCCATCATATTCATCATTGAAATTAATTTCAAGTTGTGTGCCATCGGGAAGTTTTGTAAAAGCATCCATGCCAAACTCGCCGCGTTCCCATGTCAATGGATAAGGCTGATCAAATGCTTCTGTGAGTTGGCTTATGTTAATGTCGGGATAGCGTCCCATTCCTGGCTGATGTCTTGGGAAACCAAGTAACGATGTTGTCCACGCGATATTTCCGTTGTCCCGAAAAACTAAGCCCAGCGATATATCTAAGTTTTCGTCAAACGCCCAAAACTGTTGGCCCGGGGGAAACTTTTTTTCTAAAGTGTCTTTGACCTGGTCAATCCTACGAAGCATTTCTCTTGCAGTAGACGGTGGTATGTGTCTTTCTTCTAGGCGATCCATTGCGTGGTCGCGTATATCAAATACGGTATTTCCTATTTTAGTAATACCGCGTTCAACATATTCTACTATAATTTCTTTAATCTGCATTACTATATTTAGTTTTATAGTAATTCCGTAACCAGTCCCACTCAAAACTCAATTGCAACTTAGCAGGATCGCCCTGCACTTCTTCGTAGTACGCAACAGCATCTTTTGCACCGCTAATACTATATCCAGCATACTGCCCTTGCCCAACTTTGCACCATGTGTTTAGTCTATGTTCTGTTTCTAATGTAGGTTGAGTATCCATGAACATTCTTAGCTTTAGTGCTTCGCGGAATGCCGTACGCCAAGTAGTCCATGCATCCTGGTTGTAGTGTGCTGTTCCACTAAGTAAGGGCACAGATTCGTGTGGTTGCGAAAGTGTAAAGTCGATGCCAGGATTGTTGTTTTCTAATACCAGCCGTTTGTTATATGCAATCATGCCCATGTGTCCGTATTCTAATCCGTTAACGGGATTGTGGGCATTGAAAATATAGTGCTTAGGTTCCTGCCAATAATCGGGTTGCCACTCAAAGTCGAACCCTGGTGATACTTCTAGTTTTGCAAAAACTGCAAAGAACCATTCCGTAGTGCTTTCACGAGCGGCTGCTTGATATGCCGCAACTCGACCATTGACATTTTGTACACGCTTGATTCTAATGGGCCGGCTGATGTTTAAAGGATTGCCATAAACTGTATCAACTAAATGATTGTACCACCGTTCAGCGTCAGGTTCTCCATTGCTAATGTAAACGATGTCTAGGGGTTTAGAAACATAAACATTGGTTAGTTCTTGTTGATCTGCCAAGTAAGGGTAATCGTAGATTTGTGTTTTTAGATATTTCTTAATATCCCTAGGAACCACTGTGGTAGACTTGTCTTTGCTGTAATCCCTGACAATCCTATCTTTTTCTGTCCACATGCACGTGATGTGATTAGCTAAGTGAGTAAATCTAGAGTCCTTAGTAAACAAAACAAATGGGCTAGTGAAGTTGTGATCTTTAATTGCTTGTACTAAGCTGTCTCCGGTATAATGCACTGCTGGCACTGGATGTCTATGCACCTCTTGCGTGACTACATAGTTAATAACATTGAACCAATCTAGCAATTCAAGCTCAACCATTTGTTTTTTAAACGATTCAACATGGATGTAAAATGTGTCGCCACGCAATTCTCTGTTATTATAAGGCACACTGTTTACAAAGCAGTGAATCATTTCCTTTTGCCAAGGTTCAGGTTGCCATGTAAAATCAAACTTGCGATAGTCGCAGATGCTGTTTAAGATCCAGACATACTCGGTTGTAGCATTCTGTATAATTCGTTTGAATGTATCTAAGTAAGTATTTGCAAATCGTGTTTTAACTAAATCCGGATGATAGAGTTTTAAGGCCTCATAATCAATTGCCGATTCGGGGTTTCCATGATCTACAAAATACATGTCGTAAATGTTCTCAGGCTTAACTACACTTTGGTCTGTTACAAAGTTAAGGTTAGGAAATTCTTCTAATCCTTTTGCCCACTGGCTGTGCCGTTCAAACTCCCATCGATTAATTAAGAAAGTATCACTCCATTTGTTATGCTGACTGGGGAATACATGAGTCATGTAACTTTGCCAGGGCGCGGCGTGCCAGCGGAAATCAAATCCTGTGTAATCATACTCACTACTGATAATCCAGAACTTGTTGGTCTTAGATCTAGTAACACAACGCCTGATGGTATCCATCATACTGTTAGCATAACGAATTTTAGTAACATTGTGCAGTTCATTTAATCGCTCGTATCTAACTTGTGCAGTAGGATTGCCACGGTCAACAAAGAAGATATCTAATACCTCCATTACTGTGAGATTATGATATCCTTTTGAGGGAATAGGTCCTGCAAATTTTATTTCTGTACCACCTGTTACTGTATAAGTTAATCCAACGCTTTGTTGGTAGTCTGTGCCGAAATGATACACATAGGCAGGATCTAATACATTAGGGTGCCAACTAAAATCGATTGTGTCTCGATTTACTTCTTCGGGTACGGTCCAGTTAACTTCAGTGGGCACCGCCGTAAACACAAATGTATCTAGTAATTTAATTTCAGTTGCGCCCGGTACCTTATACATTACACCACATGCACTTTGGTGTTGACTAGGGAAATGATAAATGTAAGGAGGACTATCTGGATCTGGGTGCCAGGTATAATCAATAGTATCAGTGATGTTATATGGCAAAACCCAGTTTGCCATATTGTGTTTTCTTTTTACTGATTGTTCTGTGCGGTAGTGCCATTGTCTTTGTGGCACAGAATTTACATGAGCTAGATATACTTCTCCGTTGCGTTGATGTTGGCTAGGAAACACATGCACATGGTCCTGTTCCCAGGGCGCAGGGCGCCAGCTGAAATCAAAATTGTCATAATTGTTCCCACCATAAATATACCAAAAGAACCCTGTTTTGGCTTCGGCCGCGGCGGCATCTATGCTCTCGGCATACTTCTCAAACTCAAATAGATTTGGCTTGCTGCCAAAATAGAATACATCAAACATGTACAATATTCACAGTCACTACGAAAATATCTTTCACGGATTAAAAGACATTATAGCACAAAGAAGGGTAATGTATCTATACCCTTATGGAGCGACTCAACCGGAAAACATAGAAACAATTGCAGATGATTTAACCGAAGTGCAAGCTCGCCTATGGGCAGAGAGAAGACAATCCACTATGTCTGATGGTCCGTTACTAGTATTTTATGATCAAGAGCCTATACTCGGAGAATTTAATTATAGGCTGTTCGACCACATCGCCAAGTTGCGCGGACCTCATGTGTTGGTGACAACCGAAAAAGATAGCGAATCAGTTAAGCATATACAAGAACGATACGGATGGCAAGTAGTCTATTATTTTCATCACATATTTGCGGCACACGATTGGTTTCGTGGGATGGAATTTGATAAAAGGTTAGTGCCTCCGACTAAAAGAAAGCTAACAAAAAAATACATCACTTTTAATCGACTAACAAGTGCAGGACGGATTTATAGAAGTTTATTAGTTGCAAATTTACAGAGAGACGGTGTTCTCGATCAAGGATATGTAAGTTACAATGATGTTTGTCCGGAAAACAATTGCAACTACCAGCAGAACTTAAAACAAGCAAGAGACGCAGGGCTAATAGATGACACAGTGTATCACCAAGCCTGCAACAATATCAAATCCATTAACCTGCCACTTCGTATAGATTACAAAGATCAGGCACAAATCCCCAATCATAGTTTCGTGTTAAGTGCTGTTCCAGAGACACAAGAAAGCTTTTGTTATCTAGTCACCGAAACTTGTTTTTGGGAAACTAAGAAACATCTAACTGAAAAAATATTCAAACCCATTGTGAGTAGGATGCCTTTTATATTAGCAGGGCCCGCACACAATTTAAAATATTTGCGTAGTTACGGATTTAAAACTTTCAGTCGATGGTGGGACGAAAGTTATGACGATATCGAAGACCCTATTGCTAGACTGGAAGCTATACAATCTATTATTAACAAGATCTGTAGTCTCAGTCTTATTGAATTAGAGTCGTTACTTACAGAGATGGAACCAGTATTAGATTACAACTATAATTTATTCTATAGTCAAGAATTCTTAGAAGAAGCCTGGGAAGAACTGTTTAACGGCATTAGTGCTGTTGTTGACCCCAAGTAATCCTATTCCAAATACGCTCGTGTATAAAGTATAAAACAGTATTGGCAATTAGTTGAGTTATTGCAATAGTACTTGCTAATCCTAAACTTCCGCTGATTACATAACCGATAGCAAAGGTTGCCCCGCTGCCAGTTATGCGCCAGCTAATTGTTTTTACCAGACTTCGACCGGCGGTATCCATTACTCTAAACCCATTTCCCTGCGGATCTTAGTTGCACTAATACTGTGAATGGTATCGTCAAAAACTTCTTGTTCAATCTTATAACCAACATCACGACCATATGTAATGTTCACAATGTTGGGCACAACTACAATTTCATATTGTCCTTGGAATAGTGGATCCAAGTCTCTCCTGATATAGTTCTTTACTTGTTCGATTGCAAAAGGGTTAGACCCGTTCCAACCCTGGCAATCCCTAATCATAATACATACTTGCCCAGTTTTAGCAATTGCTCGTTCAAACAATGCTCGGTGCCCCGGGTGCCAAGGTTGCCAACGGCCTAGCATCTGGACTGTTTCTTTCTGCCAATCAAACATAGGGCGACGGCGGTTATCTACGATATGGTCTCCAACAAACTCACTCCACTTCTCTGCATTTTGCTCAATGATTCTAAAGTCATAGATATCGGGAGGGGTAAACATTTTGTTAGTATCTTCAAAACGACCTTTTTCAATGGTATCAATCCAAATAGTCCAATCTGCTTTAAAATTGTTACGCATTTCCACTAAAGGAGCCACAAAGTCTACAATACAATAATCTGTGTTGCTAGTGTCTGCTAACTCTCTCATACGATGACTTTGACGAATACGACCTTCAACACTAAAGTCCCAATCGTTGTAGTGTCGCCTAACTTCGTCGGCATTTAACCAACCTACAGTTTTACCTTGTGATTCAAGATACGCTTTTAATTTTCCAGCAAAGTAAGTTTTACCTGCACCAGGTAACCCCATAATAAGAATACGATTAGGTTGTTTCATGATATTACTTTCACTCCATATAATTTTTCAAATCGGTCAGCATCACTACGATCATTTACCATTGGCTCCCCACGGATGTTTAAACTAGTGTTCAACAACATCGGACAGTCAGTTATTACATACCATTTCTCTAATATCTCTCTAATTCCGCTTCCATCTTTTGGCACAGTCTGTACACGACTACTGCCGTCAGCATGAACGATAGCAGGAAATAAGTCAGGACGCCTGCAACGAGCGACTGTTTGCATATACCTACTGTCGCGCCAGCCACTTGGCATATCAAAATACTCATCAGCCAACTCCTCCAAAATAACTGGGGCAAAGGGTCTAAACTTTTGTCTTCGTTTAATCTCATTTACTCTCTCCTTAATCTCGCTGCCTCTAGGGTCCGCAAGGAGGCTACGGTTTCCGAGTGCGCGGGGGCCGAACTCGGCTCGTCCGGAAGCCACTCCCACAATCTTCCGAACAACCAACTCATCCAGAATGTCATTAACAGGATAAGGCCCAGGTATATCATGCCCGAGATAAGCAGTAGTCCAGTTAATTCTACCCCCATGAGCCAAAGCGGCAGCGCCAAGACTGCTACCAGCATCACCAGGGTTAGGCATAATCCATATATTATCAAAATAAGTCCCCAATCTTCTATTAGCACTACAGTTTAGTGCAACACCGCCCATGTACACAAGGTTACGGCTCCACTTAAATGCTCTAGCTCGATGCATTACATTTAGTATCAACCTCTCAACAAGCATCTGCGAGCCTGCTGCAACATCTTCGTTTGACAATTTATCAAACCTTGAATCGTCTAGACCAAGATGAAGATTTTGTTTAAATGTTGATTTGTATTCGTCGTCTACTAGAGCTAGCTCAAGAATATTTCCGTACCCAGGATCACCGTATGCAGCCATACCCATTAAAATATACTCTTCTTCGTTGGGCTTAAGACCTGCTCTCTGTGTCATTGCACTATAGAACAATCCGATACTATGCGGATACTTTTGTCCCCACAGTTTTTTGTACTTTGCCTTGCCTTCACGGTCATACTCGGCACCCCAGATTGAGATAGTGTCAAACTCTCCGATTGCGTCAATCACTACTACAGTGGCACGATCGAATGTGCTAGTTTGGAACCCAGCGGCAGCGTGACTTAGGTGATGGTTGTAGCTTTTGTAGTTTTTAACATCCCACCAATTTGCGTAACCGATGTGACTGTGTATTACTTTCTTTGTGCTTAACTTGTCCCACTCAACACCTTCTCCGGAGTACAACCTTCTAAGTTGTTTCATTAGTGGTCGCTCATAATAAGCTACCGTGTCAATTGGATTATACTTTTCTAGTTCCTGTATAAATTCATTAGAAAAGCTGGCGTCGTTCTTAATCTTGCTGTAACGCTCACTGTGTCCAGCAAATAAGATGTCGCCTTGTTTGTTAATTATTGTTGCCGCTGCGTCATGAAACCCAGCCGAGATGCCTAATATGTTCATTGATTTTATCTGCTATTCTTTGATGTCCTAACTCCAATGGATGCCCGCCAGGTCCCTTGGGACAATCTCCCATCCATTCTACCATTTGACCAGGAGCCCATGTTCCTATTCCTACTTCGGGCACATCAAATGTTCTTACAAATACATACGACACGCCTTTGTATCTTAAATACCCATCTAGCAATGCAACCTGTGTGTAAAACTTATTTGTCGCCCAATCCTCTTTCCAATCTAAAAATACATGATCACAAATTGATCCATATTTTCTATGGCTTGTTGGCGTTAAGTGTTGGTTGTTAACTTCGATTCTATGAGGAGTAGTCCAAGCTATAATTGCATGAGTTAGTTCTGTTTGTTCTAGCATTTCTACTGTTGTTCTAACTATTGCATCGTTGCTGTACCCCGGGTGTGCAATGTTAAAAATGCTGAACCCGTTTATCAGATTAGGCCACGAATTATTTGGATCTATTAGCTCTTCTCCAGAAGTAAAGCTATCCCCATTAACTAATATCATTTGTAGATAAAAGGATCTCGCTTACGAAGTTCTTTGAGTTTTTTGCGATAACGCAATTCTAACATAAAACGATTATAAAGATTTTTTAACCAACGCATTGAATTTCTCCTGCATTAAACTTGCAGCTACTGAATGTGCTTCTTCAAGTGGATGTGTAGTGCCTACAGGGTATTTATTCTCTAAAGCCCATTGGTAAAATCCTCTTGGAGACAACGACTGCCAGGATTGAGTTCCTTTTGGGAATAAAAACCAATTGTTAAAATCGATTTGTTTGTACAAACTAGAAATAATCCCATCGGGGTTTTGTATAGTATGATTGTAAAACAATACCGTGTCAGCACAAGTAAACAAATAAGGAATATTGTTTGCCTTTAAGTAATTTTGCAAGTATACTATTTCTTTAAGGCTAGTGTAGATTTCCCAATACTCGCTGGCCCCAACGTGTCTAAAAAATGTATCTGCAAAGTCTGCTACCCCAGTTTGTTTGGCCCGTAGAATAGTGTTTACTTGGTCGTTGTATACCTCTTCGTTTTGTGTTACAAACTCTGTTTTAATTTCTTCGACATTTTGTTTAATAGTCCAGGGATTGATACTATACCACGGGCTACCTTTTTGTCCCGTATCGTAATTAAACCGAAATTCGTATCTTCCGGGGAAGGTCCACGATACCACTACTACCTTGTCGCATTCGTTGATTTCTTGACAAGCATAAATAACCGATCTTGCTATAGCATCGTTGCCGTTGCCAGGCCAAGCTGCACACAAATAATCAAGGTTATTTGTTTTAGCTAGTAATGCGGCAAATGTACGGCTGCTGTGCCCAGGGCCACAGTCTTTTAGTTCGCTGCCAAAAACAAAGCTATCACCGCCTGCTACTGTAATCATATCCGGGCTTTAATCTTTCAATTTGTTGATCGTAATAGTCTGGGTCAGTCCACGAATAATCGTAAGTAGCAGACACATCCCCTGCTTCGATTTTATAGATGTCTAAATGTTTGCTTAATATATCCCAAGTTTCCTCTGGAGTACTGAGATTTTCAATGTGACCTATTTCGTGATATCCGTAATTATATTGTGTGTCACTGTGATTAAATCCATTGCGAGTTAGCCACTCAGCATAACCATCCATTCGAGATTTATGCCAAGGGTAATCACCCTCGTAGGTTACATCTCTTGCCCACTCAATGTCAAACTCCCCACTATAATAACGAAGATGTGTTATAGCATCGCATACTGTTTGATCAATGTCTGCACCCTTTTCGTCAATGAATACTTCAAAGAGAGTCTTGCCGATTTGTGTCCAATGCAAATATACATGTCCGAATTTTCGATCGTATCTTGTTTTATCAAATGTTGTTTTTAGTTGTTCGGGAAAATCGATTCGAGGTGCATTTAGGAAAGTAGTAATCTGGCTGGGCCTGGTCCACTGCGGTGCTTCAACTTTTTTCTTTTGACTCAACATTAGACTTTCTGCTTCGTGGCAGAGATTGTTTAATTGTCTGATTGCAAACTTGGTTGCATAGTCAGCTCGTTTATAATAGTCACTTAATCCCCATACTGTTCCTTGCAGATGCTCAAAGCGATTGTGCAAAAGATTCATTGCAGGTTGATTGGGGCTCAGGTCTGCTTGTTGAATAAATTCAGGAGTATAAACTTCGTCGATATGATATTCGTTGCCAAAGAAGTTGTTGATTTGCGTACATGCTTTGTTGAGCTCGTTACAGATGTAATTTACATCACGGGGATTATCCGGGAACCCTAAAAAACAAAAATTCTTTTCTAAATATCTATTTTGCTTTAGTATATCCTGTAAAGCGGTATACCACAACTTGCCTAACTCACTGTCGTTGACTGCAATATTGTAATCCACTGTTTCGTTTTTGTTAAACGGATTTCTATAAACTATTTTAACTTTCATCTTACATATAAGGAGGAATGTCCACTGGTTTGCCGTCTTTGTCTTTGACAGTTAACATCCAGTTTTCGGGATGATTATATACATACACTAGCCCAACTATGCAGACTAATATTAGAAATGCCCATGCAATTATATCATATATCATTATATTTGTATACCTTTCCACCAATCGAGTACATCCGGACGGGCAGATAATATTTCTTCCATTGTTATTTTTTGTGTTCGAATTCGCTCTAACTCCAATATACGGCGCTTTCCCTTTGCTATAGATCGCTCGTAAGAATCTGGCCACTGTTCTTGAAATGTTGGCCTAGCTTTGAGCTGGACAAGTATATCACGCAAGGTGCTCCCAGTTCCAGTGGTAAGCTGTTCGTCTACCCAGGGTTCTAAAATAGATCTAGGTAGTGCTAGCGGTGACATAACTATGTCCGGGCTAAAGCTAAAAATCACTTTTGCTAATACTTCAACCCCAAGTTCCTCGGCCAGTTTGTTTATGTTTCCAATTTCGAACATTCCTGGCAGTGTGAGTGTGAAGTCAATTCGCATTTGGCGTCTGTGACGCTGGTACGCAACTCCTTCACGGAAGTTTCTAAGCCATTGATCATAGTCAAGGCCTGTTCGTATGTATTCACCGATAGCCCCCGTGCCGTCGAGACTTGCACATATTTGCCAATCGCGTACCCTACTAAGAATATCACTAAACAAATTGATACCCTTATACTCCACGCGACTAAGGTTGGTGTTATAACGAGCGTAAACATTTTGTCCATCTCCTAATTCTACTATGCGGCTCATGTAACGCCAGTGTTGTTCATACATTAGGGGTTCGCCGCCTACCCAATATACTTCTTCAACTCTGTGTTCTTCCACTGCCTTTGAGAACTCGGCTTCTATTTGATCTTCTTGGAAACTTTCAATTTGTTTTTTGACTTCAGGTAGCATCCAGGTGTTTTTCGGATTACCCCAGTCGATCATATTGTGTTGTCTTTGTTCGCTTTCCCAGCTACTTGACAACATATCGCCGCACATACGGCATTTAAAATTACACAAGTTGGAGAATCGGTAATCCCAACTAACCGGCTTCATTGTGGTGTAACCAGTAGCATCAGTTTCCTGCATTGCTTGTAAGTACTTATGTCCGAACAAATTATTAAAATAACTGCGGTAAACGGAGGTATTCAATAACTTGTCATTGCAAACTTCGCACTCTGGTAGGGTTTCCCCACGCATCATGCGTAGGCGCACGGACTTCATGTGCTCTCCATTCCAGTGTTCGTCCAGAGTGATTGGTATATACTTTCCAGTTCCCGCTGCCGTATCGATGTATTGCATAAAGTTCTGTGCAGGTTCTCGACTTGCACAACACATACGCCGTTCTGTTTGTGGACTCAAATAAGTATGTGTCCACGGTGCCATACAAAGTGTATCAGGTTTATTCATTTATTTGCGTATTCGTATATAGGAGTAACAATTTCACTTGCCATCATTTCTTTTACTAAACCAACATTGTTTAGTAGAGCATGGTTGTGTGTTAGTTTCTCCCATGTTAGTTTATCGTATGGTGTTTTCTCAAATTGCAAGACTTGGGCTGCCATTTTGTTAAGCCTGTTGTTATACAATTCAACAGAATCATATGATTCGTCAAAAAGATTATTGAATGTTTCGAATCCCAACGAGTGTAAGTATGCTAAAGTTCCTTTTTGTCCACATACAACAAAAGGATGAAAGAACCCAATGGGTTTAAAGGTCTTTTCTGTAACAAAAACGGTTTCGGTATTGTTATGCACATATGTTTCGGCCACGATACTAAAGTATGTATTGTTGTACCAACTTGGATTAAAATTTTGTTGGAAAGGTCCGGGAATTTCTAAATCGTGTGGTAAGTCGTTGGGTAAACAAATTCCTTTGGTCACATAACTGTAAACAATATCATCTAGCCTGCTGTCTAATACCCTTACCAGATCGTCTCTGTGTGGCTTGGCAAGTCTCATTGGCATTAATGCTAACTTAGAATATGTCTTTTCTGGCACATACTTTGAATAGCCATTATTATTGTTAATCATGCATTGGTTGTACCAGAACCATCGTTGACTAGTTATCGAATGGCATCCGGTTTTCTTTCTAGCCGTTTCCCAGATGTTATCTATTGCAACTTTGTAACCATCTTGTAGCAGTTGATCTTTCCAAGTGTCACGAGTAATAATATTACTAACAAACACCGTGCCACTCTTGTCATAAGTAGTTTCTGGACTATAAAACTTTACATCAAAATGCTCTCGGAAAAAAGACTCAAATATAGCGGCATGAAAAACAGTCCAGTCTGACTCTCGCAATACTAATGTTAGTTTACTCATAGCCCATTGCCCTTGCTACTTCAGGATGCGTATCCATAAAATTTTGTTTACGATATGCATCTGTTCTTTGCATCTGCCGCAGGAATTCTTTTCCGTCGCTCCCGGGACCATTTTCGATAAATTGAATTACTCTGTTAATTTCTTCTTGGTACTTACTCGATGTCCAAAAGGTAGTTTTTAATTTGTCTAATACTAGTTCTTTTGCTGCCGGAGTCATATACTGTATGCTCATGTGACTAGGGCTATGCAACATATTAAAGTAAACACTATTCCATGGTTTAGTGTCTGCCCACGCTAGTAATTCATCGAGATAATAAACATTCTGAATATTGATTGTAAAACAAAGTTGCGTAGTTATATTTGTTGTATCTGTATCTCTAGCAAAATGTATACCATCAATAATTTTGTTTGCTTTATCCCAGTCTGCTCCATAGCGTTCGTATTCAAAACGATCGCCTACATTATCAACACTGAATGCAATGTCAACACGCCCAAAATGAGTCCACAAAAAAGACTTTTCAAATCCCAACGCATCCACAGTGGCATTAGTATTGTAGTGAATGTCAATATGACTGCTGTCACCAGTTGATACAGCATGTCGTAACAAGTCCCAGTGTTCTTCAATTAACCAAGGTTCCCCTCCAGTGAATTCGAAGTATTTAATTTGTGGAAGTAGTGTTTTTAAGTTTTCCCAAAACTCGGGACTTTCCTCGGGCCACTGTCCTTGCTTAAGCCAAGTATAAGCAATATGCTTTTTCTTATCTGCACCTTTTGGCAAATAATCCATTTCCTCAGCGGCCCACTTGCTAGAGCTCCAACTGCCGCAGATACGACATTTTAAGTTACAGATATTACCCAACTTTAAATCAACAAACCATAATTGGTCCGGTGTATCGTTTTGCCAGTCAACTTTTTTGTATAGTTCTTTTAATCGTATACGACTGTAGATTCTTTTACTATCTCGTCCGGCATCTTCTTCGTCCCAGCATCGGTTGCATGTAGCAGGCTTTTCTCCGTTACGAAACTGTTGACGAAGTGTCTGCATATACTTACTGTTGTAAATAGTCTGCAAATTAGTTGTTCGTAGATCGTATTTGTTACCGTTCTCGTCGGTGATTTCTTCATGAGCAAGACAACAAGGCCGTGTGGTACCCATTGGGCTAGTTTCTATACTAACCCAAGGTAACATACAAATAGTTTTAGGTAGGTTGGTTCCAGACATCGTTATATTTCTTTAAGTCAAGTAGTTCCGGGAATACAGCAAAAAAGTCTTCGTTGCGAACACTGTCAATGAGATTATTGTTGCTAAAGAAACTTGGCAATTCTCTGGTATTGTCGTTAGACATCATGAAGTTAATCACGCCTTCGTAGCCGCTGGTTGCGCGAGTTAGTGTGTCACGGGGACGCAACCATTCTAAATGCTCTTCGATTTTAGCCTTGGCTTGTTCTTTAAGGTGTTGTGGCAGCACATCAACACGATAGCGAGGGGGGTGTTGTAGAATGTTAATGTTCCAATCCATTGGGCGCAACAAACCTAGATCACTCCACTCCCGGTGGAAATCTGTAATGTGCAAGACATTCATCATACTTACAGTACTGCTAACATAGAAATCCACATTAGGACAAATTTCAAGCATACGCTCTCTATTCTCAACAGTTTGTTTCCAATCCTGTCCTTTGCGGATGTACTCGCCGCGAGCATAGCTACCATCTAAGCTAGCACCGACACTAACACAATCAAATAGCTTCCACATTTCAAAAACATCTCTGCCTTTGAACTTCATCTCACTGAAGTTGGTGTTATAGATTAATCGCACATGGAACATTTCACGCTTAACGAGTTCATCAAGCACCTTCCAGTGTTCTTCCATAATTAGCGGCTCTCCGCCTGCCCAATAAATTTGCTCAAGGTGAGGAATATGTTCTTGCATTTGTTCCCACATGTCACCTTTGTCTTTACCGGCATACATTACCTGTGGGTGTTTAGGATCCCACCCGGCCTTCTTTTCATCCTGGTACCAGTTACTGCTAAAAATACTGCCGCAGGTCCTGCAAGCAAAATTGCAGAGATTGCTAAATCGAATATCATAGTAACGAAGCTTAAAATCTTCGTAGGTGCCATCTTCCTGTGTATCATCAACTAACCCAATGTGATGACCAAAGTTCTTATTTGCACTTTCGCGCATACTAAACAGCTTGGATTGTTCTTGTTCGTAACATTTAGTACATTCTTTACAAGGCTGATTGAGAAGCATACGCTTACGCATATCTTTTAGCGGAACATCATTCCATACTTCTCGCATGGTTTGAGTTTTTAAGTTTCCCACTGGATGTTGTGGTTCACTTAAACAACAAGGATAAGCGCGACCGTCGGGGAAGGCATGCATATGTATCCAAGGAATCATGCAAAAATAATCGCTCTTGACTAGTCTATCTAACTGATCTCTGCGAAGTTCTTCTTCTTTAATGTATACTGGCTTTCTTGCGCCGTAGTTATAACCTTTATAATAATCATCTAGATTATCTGCCATTTTATTTCCTTGTAACTGTTATTCTGTGATCAATTATTGCTTGTGTGTCTTTTTTAGACGGACACATTTTACATATCTTGTGTGGTTTACCGAAGTTAGCAATAAACTGTGCAATCTTTTCAACTGAGTCATTAGGTGTTATTCCATGTCCTATATAAGGTGCCCAGGCCTCTCGGTTTGGGTTGCCCACTTTTTCTAATGTTTCTTCTAATAGACCTTGCGTACTGCATTTGTATATCTTGCCTTTATGCAACAGCGGGCATTGTTGCTGAATACAAATATCAAAGCTTTCAACAATATTTGAATCCCACGGTAACATATCATTATAACTTCCTTGATATGTTTTTACAAATTTTTCCGGTCTGTTTACTTGAAATCTTAATCCATTGGTTGTTTTCCAACGATTTATACCAAACTCAGTTACTGGTTCCCAGGGATATCTTTTGAAAACAGATTCTATTATTTCATCTACTGCTGTATGTGCAGTGATTTTAAAAACAGTGTTTCCAATTTCGTGTGCTATGTCAACAATGTCTATATGTTTATTTAACAGTGTTCCGTTAGTAGTAAACCTTATTTGTGTGGTAGGCATTAATTCTCTTATACCAAGTAGCCACTTTCTTATCTCAGGATTAACCAATGGTTCGCCGCCCATTATGCCAAAGTCGTTTATGTCAACAACAGATAACCAGTCTGTGAGATCAGTTTTTATTTCATCCCATGTAACATAACCTTTGTGTTGTAAGTCGCTGTAGTTTGTGCATCCCAAACAACTAAGGTTACATACTTGTGTTGCCATTGTTTCTAAAAACGGCAAAACCAGCTTAGACACTACATGCACCTTGCTCTTTAAAATATTTGACCCACTCAGGAATAAGTATTGCGTGATTGTATTTCCAACGCATCATAGTTTCTACATTACGGTGTTGTCTTATTTCTGTCATGCTTTTTAAGGATGCAAGGTCTCCAATCGTGTACTTTAAGCACAGGCGTTCAATTTCGTCAACTACTTTAGAAATCCTTAATTGTGGGTCTGACTCCAAGTCGTAACTATGATCTACAATGTCATCATACATGTCAAACCCCAACCTCCTACAAGCTTCTACTGTACCCTTAGGTGCCAACATAATAGGGATCTGGCCCATAATAAAAACTTTAAAAGTTTTTTCGGTAATGCCAGCACAATGCTGTGCTAAAATACTTTTATGATACGGATCGTTAATTGACTTAGGATGTTCGTATGCGCTTTCAGTTACAAGATTAAACAATGCCCCTTTGATATAAAGGTTATCCATCTTGAATCCGTTTTCGTAGTCTATATCAGGCTTATCAACTACCATTGGTAACAAGTTTCTGTACTTTGGCTTGAATACTAGTTTTATTTTTTCGACATTCACTTCATCTGCGGTGCCCGTCGCATACGATATTTTACCGTACATTGCTAGACTACGATCAAACAATTCCTCAACCAATGCTGCTCTCTCCCACCTATGTAAGCGATTTAAACAAACATAATGGTGTGTGGGTTTTTGAATAAAATTGAAATTCTTTTCAGGATTCAAATCAACATAATGAACCATATGCCCCACCAGGTTTGATATTGTGCCTATTAGGTACACAGGACTGTCATCTGCATCACTTAGAGCTGTAGAATGAATGCATATGTTACCAGGTATCATCTTAGATTCATTAATTAACCTGTCAATGATTTGTTTAAACTCTCGGTATGCATGACCTTCAGCAGAGAACAATATAACGAACACAGATGTCTTATCTTCAATTTTAGAAATTTCTGTAAACGGCAAATCTGCTATGTTTGTTAAAGGATCTGTTAGATATATTGTAATTGGCTTTGTGTAGGCCACTGTATTCAATACCTGAACAATACCGTGGGGCTCTGCGCCAAAACCTAATGTAATAATATTTGGCTTGTAAATCATAAACTCTTATACCACTCTGCTAAATCTGGAAATGTTTCAACAAAGTTTTTTCCGCGGCGCTGGTCGTACTGAGAATAAAACTTTTTAAAATCAGATTGTAGTACAGCAACTTCGGCAGCGCCACTGTGAGGAGTTTTAACTACATCAAGGTAATCTACTAACCTCTGCAACTGGTTCCATTCAAATTCATGAAACCAGGACTCACCTTTATGGTTCACCATGAATTGTGCAAGTTTGTTTTTGTACTGTGTTCTGATTTCGTCCGGTAATACCAACGGGCTTTGAAAACTAGGAAATCTTAAAATATTTAGCGAGAAGTTAATTGAGTCTTTTCCGTACTCAAGTTTCCAGTTATACACCATTTCCAAGAAGCTGTCGAGGCTATCAAGGCATAGTGCATTAATAGTACACATCACATGCAGGCCCCGGAACTTGCCGCTGTCTAGTAATCGTTCAACATTGTTTGCCCAATCATCAAACACAAGGCCGTCACGAATATATTCTGCTTGCAGGCCAATTGCTTCGTTACTGGTATACAAGTCAACTGTAACACCATCGATTGCCGCTAACAATCTATCAATATCAACTTCTGTGCCTAAATTACTGTTAATGGCCAATCTAGTTTGACTCTTGCCTTGATTAGTTTTGAACCAATCAATTAACTTCCAGGTCTCCCCGGACATAAGTGGCTCGCCGCCAGTGATGCGAAGTTCTTTTAATGTTTTATGTAGGTCACTGTCCCACCATTGGTGGAATGCTTCAACATAGGGGTTAGTCTCACCAAATTTATACAGTTGAGAACTGTCGTGACTGTGAGTAAAGTGATTCCTGCCGTCACTAACCAAGTTGGTGTAGGGTCCATGTTGTTTAATGTCCTTAACCCAAGTACTACTAAAAGCTGGGTTACAGTAAGAACAAGCAAACTGACAAGTACGGTCAAACGCGATTTCCAATGTTTGTAAGTCAATGTCTGTGCTAGCTGGGGTTCGGTGTGCATATGCTAAATCCTCGTCACTGTAGATAACTGTTTTGTAAACTCTGTCAGATACTGCATCTCTGCCCATATCCTCAATCTTCCAGCAGTATTCACACCCCGCAGGACGCTCACCTTTTTGCATTTGTTCGCGCTCCATTTTCTTTTGTTGCGTGTTATGCAGTGCCTTAGGATTGCGGATTACATCATCTACATCTACTTTATGTGGTAACGGGTGATGACAACTTGTGGTCATACCGGATCCTAGCCAGATAGTGGCGTTATACCACTTGGCTCCGCAGAAGCTTTCGCTCTTAATGTCAATTACTCTGCGTTTGTATTCTAAATCAGTTTCGTTATTTTTTCTGGGCATGATATCTGCACTCCTCCCAAAATTCTTTCATTTGCGGGAATGTATTTAAAAAGTCTAACTGTCGACGAGCATCGTATTCTTTAAAGAATCGATAAAAATCGGCACGCTGTAGTTTAATGTATTCTTCATCAAGATGCAAGCCTTCTCTCATCCAGTCTAAGTCTCTACGCATACGCTGAATCTCGTAGTCCTTGAATCCTTTAAACGGGTTGTCTGCTGTTTCTTTGTGTTGTTCCATCCACTCCACAATATCTTCTAATCTGTCAGAATATACCGCAGGCAATATTTGCATACTCTGCCAAGTTGGAGAACGCAGTAGTGGTGTATCAAACCACACCCGTTGATAGGTCTTACTGTACATAGATCGTAGCTCAAGAATCCAAGTTAACAATTTCTTAAGACCAAGAATACTGAGATTATTCATAGTAACAATAAATGTTAAACTATTACGATTTGGAATTTCATCTAAGTATCGGTGAACATTACTGTAGAGCTTGTGCCACGACAGACCATCTCGAATATATTCTGCGTGTGCGGGTTCTCCTGTATCTAAACTAACATATTGCATAAAATGTTCAATATTAGTATTGCAAAGTTCTTTTACATAGTTGTGGTATTTGTTATATAAGTCCACATCAACACTAAAGTTGCTGGTGACATTTAAGTGTAGGTCAGGTTTAGGGAACGCTAACACATAATCAAAAACCTTGTATGTGTTTTTGTCCATTAAGGGTTCGCCGCCTGTCATGCGAAAATGTTTTAGTTTAGGATACAACTCCGGCCACCATTCCCAAAATGCTTCAACGTATGGATTATGTTCTCTAGCAGGTATAGGTCTCCTTGATCCAACAAAGTGACTCGGATCATTGTGTGGTTTACTTGTGGGGTAAGCACCATTCCTTGTAACATCTTCTGCCCAGCTACTGCTGAACTGAGGACTGCAATAACTACATTTGAGATTACATGCATGATTGAAGTTAACTTCTACATAGGCAGGGACTGGGTTTTCGTCCCCAGTAGAATTTTTAATCTCTTCAAAGTGCTCGGCCGCCCAGGGCTCTCCAGATCTATAATGTCGATCACTGAGTTGGTTGTGCTTTTCAATATTCCAGCAATAACTACACTCAGAAGGTTTTTCGTTTCGTAGCATAATCTTCCGCTGTTCTTTTTTGTAAGCGGTGTTGTGTAATGCGCCGGGATTTTCTTTAAGGGGTTCTACATCAATTTTATGTAGAGGCGGGTGGTAACAACTGTTAGTTAATCCTGTAGGAAGGTGCAGACTAACCTGCTGCCACTTAGCCAAACAGAGACTGGGGCCGAGACGATCGCGCATCTCCTCTGCGTTAGATAAAAAGTTACTTTTAGACACTGATTTTTATTCCTAGTATTAATAACTGTTCCATACGGTTGAAAAATTTTCTATCTTGTTAATAAAGCTTCTAGTCAACTCATGACATTCAAACTTACTATTCAATATTGGTAAAAGTGTTTGTTCAACCCATTTTAAGTGTACATCGCTTGGCGGATGTAGTTTACGAATGTTAGAATAGAATGATAAATTGTTATCAATGGCATATTGAATTAGTGATTTTCCTGTGTACCAAGTATCATCTAATAATGATTTGACTCTTTCTGTGAATGGTTGTGTTAATAAATTTAAATTCGGCAATGGCAATTTTTCGTCAACAAACTTATTAAGGTCCTGTTCTAGATAATCCCATATATTGCTATCAAAAACAGGAATTAATTCTATATTTCTTTCTTGGCACAGTTTTTGCAAGGCAAAAAATGATAAAATTGTGTTAGCACAGGCAACATCTGTATCAAAGAAATTATCAAGATAAATCTGTTTCTTTAACGGCCAATGGCTCCCAGTTGACCAAAAACTAAATTCGCCGGGCTTGGCTTGTTTACCTTGTAGTGTCAACGGGCCATGCTTTTCGTTGATATAATTTATTGTATCGTTAGAATTTAAGTATAAATCAAGTTTATCGATATTAGTGAACATCGGCATACACACTGCATCAGATATATTTTGATTTACAATTAAATTTATACAACTTACTACTATGTAATAATTACCGGTTCCCCTGGCGCTTAAATCAAATGTTGTGTCCGGTTTGAGTATTTCCTGGACAATATCTGCCCAGGTAAACCACGGACTGGCAGTTATACTAGCACCACTAATAATTAATGTTTTTGATTTTTTCATATTATTAACCCAGATACTGCTTAAGTTCTTCAATGACCTTGTCATTATGATGACGAAACAATGTTTCAAGACGGCCTGACCAAGCTAATTCTATATTGTGTTCAACTGAGTCTCTGGACATATTGATTAATTCTGATATTGGTACTGCTAGTATCCAATTTATCTGACTCAGAATAATCTCAAGCCGTTGGTAATCATAAAAACTTTCATCGTAGTTCATAGCCCATGGATAGTCAAATTTAAATCCCCACGACTCTAATTTATTTTTTAGTCCAGCCTGACCTGTAAACAACAATGCATTTCCAGCAAACAACGGTTTCCAAGTCTTTTCTGTTATGTAAGGTGTGGGCAAATTTCCAAAATCTGGCGAACGACTCTGGCACTGCGTTTCGTTGACGGAATTAATAACAGAATCTAAATACGCAGGGTGGTTAAAACTTGAATTAGCTCGAGGATTATTTTCGAAGTCTTGTGAATTAATTTTATTACTAATTAGAAAATCTTTAAATTGTAATAATTCGTCGGAGTGTACCATCCCGTGTGTGTCAAATACATATCGATCTTTGGAACCGATGTCGAATCCTCTATTCCATGATAATAATGTTTCCGGATTGTTATGTTTATATAATTTTGCAGTTATAAAAAATTTAAACTCATTTAGTCTCGACGACAGACTGCTTAATTTGTAATTTCTCTTGCTTAATTCAGTTACCGACGATCTAGTATTTTTAGACCGTACTGCATTTATCCAAGTTGAGTGATGTATTAACTGAAAAAATTTTACTCTGTCATAGTTACAGATATCGTTAGGATCCATGTCCGAAATTACAATAAACTGAGCTTGCGGATTTTTAAAATATACTTCTCTAAACCACATTTGATTAAATGGTTCAAAAAACCAAGATAATACATATAAATCTCGGCCAGCTGGAACTGCAGGACAGGTATCAAGTTGACTGGCAATGTTTAATAGACAAAAAGTATTCTTTTTATTTTCTTTTAACCAAGATAAGTCTATATCAGTAAATGCAAAATCGCCATCCTCTAAAGTCTGATTCAATTTATAAAACCAAGGATTAAGTAATGGATTATTCACGAATCATAATTCCTTTATTTTTAAACTGACTCATGTAATGGTGCTTGAAGAAACGACTGTTATCTGCATCCATCTCAACAATAGGTAGATCTAGTCTAGTCTTTAGTGTGGTTCCGAGTCTAAACAACTCTGTTGTAATGTCGTCGTTACAATGCTTATTCCAAATATCTGCTAATGCATCAAACCATTGCACTTGCGTATAGTCCCAGTCAGTGAGCATGGTGTAGTATGTGCCTAGCCTTGCTCCGTAGATTGCCCAAGCACCATGGTCAACATCATGTCCAATTGATTGCCAAATACAGAGATTATCAAAGTTTCGAGATACTACTCGAGATTTAAATTCGCTAAGACTGGGTTTGGCACCACGATCCAGGCACATCTTAACACCTTCCCGGAATCCTGCACGCCAGGCCTGGAATTCAGATCCATTTGGATATGTAATAGAATAACAGTCTGCCATCGCCCAGTATTTGGGATGAAAACAAAACTCTACTAGTGTTTCAGCTGACCCATCAGATGCTTCGTGCGTTTTCATGTTATTAACAAAATCTTTAGTCCAACAACTAAGTCCGCCATTGCCGTACATGAGCCCGTTGACAGCGTTTCTTGCTCGCCATCTGAATACGCAGTCTTTATTTGTGCTATCCAATGTTAATTGTTGATTAAAAAAATCAGCGTCGGGGATGTTATCACCGTCGATTAAAATAAAGCGATCGGTGTCGCTGGCATCGGCAGCGGCTTTATGTGCCGCATCGCTTCCTTTAACTCCATCGACTCTTTTAGCCCAAGGCACAATATTCTGTATTGTTACCCAAAATTCTTCTTTTTTGGGCTCGTCGTATGTTAGGTAGATGCAATCTAAGTCTGCTACATCAACTATTTCTGTCATAGTATTCAATATCCGGGTATTCTTCTTCCACGACTAAATTTGGATAACCTGCAACAACAGGAATGCCAGTGGTGGATTTTTTTAATTGTACTCTAAATTGGTTCTCTAAGTCAAACTGTAGCTTTCCGTTAACTACTCGACAATTATAATTTGGATAGTCGTATTGCTGTTTGGTTATTACAACATAGTTTCCATTAGGATGATTGTGGCTGCTCATAGTTAACGGACGGCCTTTTTCATCGTAATACAATCTATACTCAATTGTTACTACTGGGATAGGTCGTATGTTGTTAAATGCTTCAGCTAATTCTTTGCTCATAGTAATTGATTAATTCATCAGTGGCATAATTTTTATCTTGATAATGGAACGGATGCAACTGATTTAAATTGTTTACATGAATCATATTGTCTCGGATTCCGTGTACACAATATTCCATCCAAGATTCGTCATCGCTCCATTCTTGTATGCCCGGTTTCATGTGAACAAAATTAATAAAATCCAAACTAGGATTATAGCAAGGCTCATCCATAAGCTTTGCGGCTATTGCGTATACTAAATCTGTTGTTGCGGGTACATCACAATTCTTTAATTCTTGTTGTATCGCTGTCCAGTTCTCAAATATCTGCCGAGCAAGGTTGAAAAATTTTTTACTTGTTTCGCTGTATCTAAAATACATCAAGCCATTATAAACATCCGGTAAGTTGTTTGTGTCAAATACCTGTCGGTATTTTCTAACGGTACTCAACTCTTGTTTATAATTTCTGCAGCCGTGACTTAAACAAACTTCATGCAGTCTAAATGCATCCCACCAATGGTCAATGCTTCGAGTGAATAGTAGATCGCTTTCGAGCTTAACTGTTTCTTTATAAGGTGTTAGCCACCAAGCATGCCATTCATTTGCAAATGGATTTTCAAGTTTGTTTGTTGGTATGATGTGTTCGAATACTCGACGATGTTTATCTGTTACACACAACAAAGTTTCTTGATCTACAATAACAGAAACATTTTTAATCTTTTGTGTCGCTTTAATATTTAGCGCCTGTAGGTATGCAAGACGGAGGTAATCCGTATTAGAGTTGTTGATTGCAAAGGTTAAGAAACCTTGTTGGTTGTAGAATTGTCTAGACATTGATCAACTAACTGTTTGAGCGCAGGACTTGTTAACCATGCTTTACTCATAATATGTAAATTTTGTTTAGGCAAGACATAAGCCTTGTCTGCTTTAACTACGATTCTGTCACTGTATTCGATACTATCGATTTTTCCAGTGAATGTGTGAATGGGCCATGGTACAAATTTATATGGATTTATACTATTGCCTTCCATGATATAGTTTGCGATAGCAAAGGTATAATCATTCCTGTAATTACCTTCTTGAACATTATATAACAAGCGATAATAATCGTAATTCCGTTTAATCTTTGCAACGAGCTCAAAAAATAATCTGGCTTTCTCTGTTTTACGAAACAACACCGCTGTTGCCCAAACATAAGGCAGACTATATGGACCCATAACACTGGGATGTTGAGGAATATTCACATACCTGTTTTTATCAAATAGTAAGTAATCGAAGTCGCACTTAAACAACTGAAGAAGACTATTATCAAATACAAGATAATCGGCGTCAAGGATAATAGTTTCGTCGTATGGGCTAGCTTCGTAAGCTTCGTGTCTACCAAAATTTTTCCATTCTACAAATGTACCTATATCGGTACTAAATCGTTTGTTACTACCAGTGTCCTTTGCAGACACGATAGTCGTTGGTAAGCCTAAAAAGTGTTCAACAAGTCTGGCGTTTTGTTCGGCTATTCCAACATAATCTGTCTCGGCAGTATTGGTTGCAAAGATTACAACTCCCTTAGACTTTTCTAATTTTTTTGAGTTCTGTGAATTGTTGATGCCAGTCATTCATTACCCTGTGATAATGTTGTTGTGCCGTTACTAAAAATACCTGTCGATCAACTTCGATCGGATTCTGATACACATCTTCAATATAAATTACATCTATTGGCATGCTTTTAACAAACGCTAATAGTTCTGGGGTAATCTTAAACATACCGCCATTATGTGTCATATGCAGTTCTGTTTGAATTTTCTCTCGCAGGATTTGTTTATTAATATTAAAATCTGTAGCCAAGCGAACTTGTTCTACTATCTTAGATAGGTCACTCATATGTTTATTGTAACAGAAAATACACAAAAGAAAAAGCACTCTTTCGAGTGCTTTTATCCAATTTACCAATTAAGCAATCGTTGGGTTCGAGATTGCAGTTGGTAAGTTTGTTGTTTCCGGCGGTCGAACTGTGATATTGGTAGTTATACTTAGGTTCAGCGCATCATTGAAGTTACCCTGCGATGGGGATGTACCGGCTGGACTATAAACAGGAAGCGATGGAGGTGCGGTATTAGTATCCGCAGCCGAATCTGTTAAGTCAATAGTGAATGTCATAATTGTTCCAACATCACCGTTTGATCCTTGTACGCCATTGGTTTTAATACCAACGTTAGCACGGTTAGTACCGTAATCAGCTGTACCACTTGCACTAGTTAGAGAAATAATAGTGGTATTAGTTGTTCCGACGTTCCAATAACCTTTGGCAGTATCCGACGAGGATACTGTTCCGCCAGTACCAGTCCTTGAGTTTGTGTAACCACCGACTACTATGGTTGCTAGTTTAGTGTTTAATAAACTTGCCCAATCAGCACCTTTACTGTTACCTAGTGTGTTAGTGACAGAAAAAGTTAAAATTAGTTTTCCGCCGGCATTAAAGAAGTATCTTGCTTGATCTGCACTAGCCCATGTAGCAGTACGAATAATCTGTTGTGTAGTAGGAGTCGAAGTGTTCCAGGTAGTAGCGGTAGGTGCAGTACCGGTTACATCTGTTGCATTTGTCGAGGCGTTCATTCTATTAGTGAAAGCTGTACTGATACTAGAACTTAGTGTACTGAGATATGTAACAGTAGCTCCGGCTGTAGGAGCACTAATACCAGAACCGGACCCGCTTTGGTGTGTTAAAATACTGTTTAATCTAGCAATCAGTGTTGACCATTGAGTTGCTGTAACTGTATCAGTAGTAGTAGTTACCGTCGATAATGTGGTGCTTTGACCATAACCTTTATCCCCGGTGCCGACTCCCCAAATAGTGTTGATATTTGAAACACTATGGTTTACAGAAGATCCGCCCTGAGCAAAAGTATTATAGTCTAAACTTACAATTGTTCCACCAGAACTATATGCCATTTTTTATTCCTAACTTAACTATTTATTTTTACAATGGCTTGAACTATCCCTGCGCCATCTGTAGTTTTGTGTTCTAACGACCTTCCAATAACATTGAAAGCTGTTAGTTCTTGTCTTTTTGCAGATCTAGCATAACCGTTGCCTGCACTAACTAATCTATCGCCTTTGCGTACTCGACCAATAACATTAACCGGTACACGCCCGTTTACTGCAACAGCGGGGTGAGTTTCGTCACTTCCTGCCCTTGCGTTCATTAAATAGGCCGCTCCAGTACTTATGACGCCGAACACAGATTCGCTTAGTTCGTCTACAACAGCGGTAATTTCTTTTTCCCCGCCTAGCTCAACAACAGTTCCCTGTTCATACGGCTGATCTGATTCAAAACGCTCCGCCAAGTCAGCATATGCGGCTTGGTATGATCGTCCATAAATGTTATTAAACCACGCGGTGGTGCTGCCTAGATTATATGTTACGTTAGCGGCAGGCACAATACTTCCGGTAATCGTATTTGTACCATCTCTTTTCAAGAAAGATGTTGTAATAGCGGTGTTAGCGGCATCCACATATTGCTTGGTTGCTACACCTAAACCTGTAGTGGGGTCATTTCTGACTTGTAATTCTGTAATTAAGGCGTTTGCTGTAAATACATCTCTTGTTACGCCAGCGTTCTTAACATAGAAAACAGTGTTATAGTTATTATCGTTGTTATAAACGCCAATTGATGTTGTAACAGCATTAACGTTAACTACAAAGTCACTTGTTGGACCAATTCTAATACCACCAGCATTACTTGTAACTAGCGGTACTGTGCTTGTACTCACAACATCAGTTCTAGCGAAGTTGTTTGCACTAACAATTGTAGTACCATACAATAGGTTAACAGCAACGTTCGAGAATCCGTAATATCTTAATTGGTTAGTATAAGCGGCATTTAGGTTGAAGCCGGGCTTGATACTACTGAAACCGCTGATAGTAGTACTAGGTATAAATTCAGCGTCTTTACTTAAGATAGCAATCAAGTCGCCACTGATAAAGAATTTAACAACAACGTGCGATGCTGTGCCGTCGCTGATAGTATCTGGCTGGGCGCCAGACTGACCAGTGGTTGTGTTACTTGCCGGTCCAACAGTAATCCAACCGTTATCGCCCTGTGTTGGTAAACTGCTGTAAACTTTTAATTGGTTATTTGCAGTGTCCCACCAAAAATCTCCTAATACAGGATTCGGTGCGCCAACCGCTGTTTCGGGTCTACTGTTATAACTAGTAATCGTTGACAGTATTTTCCACTGTGCATCTTCGCCAGCGGCAGAAGTTACATTTAATTTTAATACCTTATTAGCATTGTCATACCAAATTTGACCAGGCAATGCTGATCCAGGTTCTGTGCTGTTAGCAAAGTTTTCTAACAGTTTGATGAAATTTTCATTTAAAAATGTACCATAGCCAGGATAGTTCTTACCTATCAAGCTCAAGCTAGTGGCTGTAGTATCAATAGTGCCATCTGCTAGACCCGTTGCTAGCAGAGCACTTCCGTTTGACAATGATAAGGTATACGCCATTCTGTAATCCGATTATATGTTATTTATTCAAATTTTCCGTAGGTTTAATGAGTTTCACTGTAAAGTATATCTCGGGGCAACATACCGTAACTTCTGACATAATTTATTAGCTTGTTTCCGGGGGCAATTTTAGAAAATAATTCCCCGTGTGCAACTAAAATTTCTAATAGAGTTGCTTTTTCTTCATCTGTTAGTCGCAGAACATTTTCAAGAAAATTGTCTGTATTTCTAAATTCCATGTTTAATCCTTTACTAATTTTGCTCGTGGGCAATTTCTCACCGCGTTAAACAAATCCGATGGTTTGATTTTCTTGAAAGTATCTGAGAACAACTCTATACCCACTAATTCTAGCCCGTATGCACAAAATTCCGAACACATCCATTGCTTATGATCTTTCCAGCGTTTTTTAGTTCTGGGAATTAACACATTAAGTGGGGCAAGAGCAGTATAATCGTAAGGTTTGCCCAATTCTCCCTCACACCAATCCCTTAATAATTTTTCCTGTTCGGGAGTAATATCTATTTCGTAGTTGTATTCCCAGGTATATTTCCTGTTGCGGGTAGCAATTACTCTGCCTGCCTCCATAGCTGCTACTATTTGCATGCCATCACTGAATTCAAATTCACAATGACTTACTCGACTCCATGTCCATAAACGGATAAGAGGACTCAGCGGCAATAAACTTGCTGTAAATCTAATTTTCATATATTTTTTCCAAGAAGCCAACGGCGCACAGGACTCTTAAACCAAGCTGCAATATATGGATATAAGGTATCTCTATTGCGTATTGCCCAAGACAAAGTACGACCTAATACACGACTTCTAAAATTATCGTTATGTAATATATAGTTAGTTAACTTGAGAGTGTAGTTAAAAATCAATGCCTGCTGCTCTGGATTAACTGATTGATTTTCTGTATTATAAACATGTCGTTCATATGTTTCTTGGTCTAAGAAACCTTTGTATACCAATGAGTATGCGCCACCAGTTTTTACAATATTATTTACACGAACTCCGTTAGCATAATGGCTTTCACCGGTTTCTAACATCAAGTTATATACTGTAACATCACCGGTTTTCTTTTTATTCGGAACATCTACAACTTTAATTGGCCCCAACCATGGAGCTAGTGTAGTTGCTAAATCACTGATAGCACAGAGCTCGTTACTGTCATCATAGAATGGATGTTCTTCTGTGATGTAAGGTTCAACATCGTTGCTTAACGAGAATACCCATTTGCTAGTGTCGTGTGGACGAGACTTAACTCCTATAACCTTAGTTGGTTTGTTTGTTAACGCTTCTACAATATAATCACCAACTTGTATATCCTTAATCGGTTTAGTTGTTCCATCTGCCATTGTAATTAGGGTTTCGGGTAAGAAGCAACCGCCGCCACCCCCACCTCCGCCATCGGCAGAACAAGACGAACTAGAGGCACACGACGATGCCGCTGATGCGTCGCCGCCTGCGCCGCCGTAATCTCCACCATACCAAGTTGGCTCAACCGGTCTGACTGGTTCAGGTACGCCATTATCTCCCCAATCAATATAATCTTGACTTACATTGATTGTTAAATCATTAATTACCGATCTCCATTCTCCGTTAATTTTAATGTACGAAGATGGAATAACATTGTAACTAGATTGATTTTTATATCGGGGCCAGGCTCGACGATATTGGTTGTTTACTTTAACAAAGAAATCAGAAACCCTATACAAAGTTAATATAGCGTATCCGTTACCCCCTGTCGGGCTTGCTCCACCTAGTGTAGTGTCAATTATTGATCTAGTAGTCCACACTGTGGTGCTACCCGATTTGATTCGACCGGCTGCTCCAGCTGGTCCACCTGTGTTAGTAGCAACCATTTTAACTGTGTGCCAACCTGCTGTAACTGAACTTGTAGAACTATATACGGTAGAGTAAGAAGGAATATTCAAAACTTGCACATCATCAACATACATAGTCCCGTAGTTGTCAACTGAGCCTTCGAATGTATATGTGCCTGTCGTTGGGAAATAAACTTGCCAGGTGTATATCCCGTTCCCGGACCATACGCCGTATTCGTTTAACAGTGAGGACCACGCACCGTTTGTACCAGCATTGGGATAATATTGGCCTGTGCCGTACGATCCGCCCATACCAACTCTGTCACCAGGATATCCGTCAATATTAATTCCTCCTGGAATTATACCTACTGCATATCTACCAGTGGTCAAAGGATAATCTTCTTGGTTTCCGTTAGTTCCACTAGATCCGCCTTGGCCTCCATTATCGCCACTGCCTGCATCACCCGGACCGCCGCCAGCGTTTCCGCCGCCGCCGCCACCTCCGCCGCCGCCGTCACCATAGTGGGATAGGCCGTGCCATCCTTTGCCTTGATCGGCGGCAGGTAAATCTTGCTTATAAGTGTGATTGTATGCTGACCCGGCGCTAACACCGTCGGAGTGATTACCGCCACCACCACCGCCACCTCCGGCGCCAGCTATAGCGATATTAAGTCCGCTGATTCTAAGGAGTGTTGCTCCGCCACCACCACCACCAGAACCAGACCAACCGCCAGGACCTGAATTTCCGCCTGGGCCTCCGCTAAATCCAGTGCGACTTTTACCGTTATTGCCACCAGCGGCATTTCCCCCAGACACCCCAGGACTGCCGCCACCGCCAACAAAAATTTCTACTGTGGAGCCACCAAATCCTGTAGACCATGCTGTTCCTTCGACATAGGCGCCGCCGGCACCGTTGCCACCAGGTCTACTGTCCGCGCCGCCTGCGCCGCCGCCTGCGCCCCAAAGTTTGTAGCTAAGTCCATACAAGAATCCATCTTGAGGAAAGGTGAAATAGTACCTGCCACCAAAGTATGGCAACGCTATGGTATATGCTAATGTGCCATCGTATAATGTTGACATACTTTATTCTTATCTATATTGGAACCAAAAGTCGCCGTCTGACCCGACTCCGTTATCTGGTGGTAAATTAGAAACATAACATGTTGGTTGATAACTAACATTGCTTCTTACAAAGTTTTTAATTGCTCGATCAACATAGTTTGTTGTAGAAACCTTATTGCTATTATCTCCAGCTGGTTGTGTAATTGTTTCTATGCCAGTTGATCTTGCAGTTGAAACTACTGTGCTGTTTACTACTGTTTGTACATTAGAATTATATACTTTAACAAAAGAACTACTACCAGAGTAAATTTTACTTGTATCAAACGCCGCTATTGCAGCCTGAACAAATTCTGTACTAGCAATTTGTGTGTTACCTGTACCAAAAGGCGCAGTTGGAGATGTCGGTACACCGGTTAAATTGGGACTAGCCAACGGAGCTTTAAGAGTGTTAAGACTCGCAATCGCCGCATTTGCAGCGGTAACATTTGCCTGCACACCGTCAATTCTCAAATTAAGAGCGGCAACGTTAGCAGAGATGTAAATATCGGCATCAGTTCTTAGTAGGCTAACTGCACTGTCTGAATAGCTTTTTGTTACTACACCAAGAGGGTCAGTTGGCGCTCCATAGACTTTTAATAGTCCGTCTGTTCCGCCTACAGTAATAGCAGTTGTAAGAATGTTTCCGATGTTTACTTTAAACAATAAGTCATCGTTAACAGAATTATTTTGTAGAATAACTCGACCTAAGCCGTCGGTGGATGCTGTAAATTCACCATTGTCACCTACTGTCAATTGACCTTTAATTGTTAAAGAACCAGTTGTTGTATCATCTTCATCGCTGCGTAAGAACTGACTCGGTGTTAAGTTTCCTAGTGTATCTGCGTTTGTTGCAGTTCCGTGATACTTAATTGCATCAACTTCACTGCTGTAAGACGCACCAGTCTTAATTGTAGTAAAGCCAGGAACCACAACATTTGGTGTAAACTCTGCGTCTCTGCTAAAGATTGCAGTAATGCTGCCGTTGTGGTAAACACTAACTACAGTATGTTTGTTTGAGGAAGTGTCGTATATAGTTTCAACTATAGCGCCAGACTTACCATCTAATTTACTAAATGCTGGACCTACTGTGGTCCACTCAGTTCCATTCCAAATCTTATATTGATCGTTAATAGTGTCCCACCACTGATCGCCCACATAGCTATTAGTAGGTGTGGTATTTCCGCTAGTTAAACCAGTTACTGGACGCCACTGACTACCGTCAAAGACATTCATGATATTAGTGGACTTGTTCCACCACAGTTGTCCCTCTAACGGATTTGCTGGATCGATGCTGTTACTGAAATTTTCTAATATGTGGATGAAATCTTCGTTTTGAATTTCACCATAGTTTGTAACTTGCTTACCAATTAAAACAATACTTGATGATACACTGTCAGTCTGTCCATCAAGTATTGTTGTTAGTAAGGTGCCGTCTGTTTTATTAACTAGGTATGCCATTGTTTATTATCCAATCGAACTTAAGTTAGTTAAAGCTTGAACTCGCACAGTGTAGTCGATTTGAATTTTACGGTTTAGGCTTTTCTGAACAGGATGGAACACTACATGAGTTAGCATCTTTCCAGCAGAACTAAACAGACCTAGCTCATCAAATACATAGTCGCTGTTTAAATTTTGACTATTGTCAAACGCCGCTTGATCAGTAGGCTCACCGTAGTCAATTAAACAGGTAACTAAAATATCTGTATAAAGCTGACCGGGAATGTGCCTAACTTCTAGTTTGTTGTTGGCTGGATCTAAGTTGCCTGCATCTAAATCGTCAACAATCTTAGTAAAAGTTTGATTGTACAAGGCTGCATTTTGCCCGGTTGTATTAGCCGGTAAGTAGTTAATAACACCCGTTGGGTCAACGCTGGTTCCACCGTTACCAAAATTCATTGTGTATATAAAATTACCCGATTTATCGGCTAAGCTATATGCTAACGCTTCGCTGATATTTTCGTAGTGAATTGCATTTGGCTTATCTATAAACACTTCCCCAGTTTCTGGATCGTGAATTTTGATATGACCGCGTACATATATTCCGCTTGACTCGTCGGGCTTCTTTTGTTCTGTTTGTTGAACTTGTTCCATTTTTTCTTCCATATCAGTATTTATTGCGTTAATTATCATGGGCTATAACTCACATTTGCTTTCAAGAAGGTAACTTGTGTAGTTGTTGAGCCTTCAAATCCTGTACCGTCTGCAACATTTCCGGTCATGTTTAGCCAAGGGCTTTCGACCCCAGCAGTAACGGCAACATTTGCTCCAGTTACTGGTGCTGTCAACAAAGTAACAGATACATTCGGATAGGTGACTAGACTAAAGTCCACTGGTAAATTATTTACTTTTACGCTAACACTATCTGGATGTATTGTATTCAAGTTTGCACAGGTGAATGTTTGCTGTACACTATTACCAATGAATTCTTGTGTTTTGTTAGTTACATAATTAGGCACTACTTGTTGTAAACTGCTGTCAACTACTCGGCTGTTGGCTGCATGAACATTAGCCGCTCCTGTTCCATCAACTCCCCTAACAATCTCATAAAGTACATTGTTACTGTAATCTACATTCCAGTAAACAATCTTTTCGCCATTGACAAATACAACGCCGGGCATGTTTAGAGATCTGTTAGGCAGTGGCAATACGCTTGCATTTACTACATTAATGTTACTATCAGTTAGTAACAATTGACTTGATAAACGAGTTGATGCCGCATCTGCAATTCTTGTGTAGATTACATTGCCTCTCATGTTTCTAAATAGTCGGTGACCCAATACTGATGTATTTCCAGAAATTTTAGTGAATACTTTCATTTCTAAAGTATCAAATATTGTGCCCGGTAACAATTCTTCAGGTGCATGACTACTAAATGTATCAACGAAGGCGCCACCATCAACATTAATATCTTCTGGTCGTGTACCAATGCTTGTGTCAATGAAAGTACTGCTAATAACTGTGTCCATTGAAGGTAGCTTAGTATTAGCAAAATCAATGCCGTCTACCATTACACCAGGATAATCAATATTTGCTATAACAGAAGTAATATTTCGACCTGGCATACCGGGAGCAGGACTATAGTATCCCATCACACGCTCACTTGCAGTAACCAAAATGTTAGCAGGAGTAACTTCTTGATACAGTGTTGCATCAAAGGTCGATTCAGTTGTTACATTGGCATCAAATGGATAATATAGTTTGTTTCCGTATTGTACTAGGTTACCCGAGGTTAGCCAGACATTGCCTGTACCGGTTCCAGTTGTTAAAGAAGCAGTAAACGCAACATTAGGTTGCCAGTCAACTACGTTAGCTGTGTAAGATACACGATCAAAAATCAATGATGTATCAAAAGTTCTAACGGTGTTGTAACTCTTAGAAGGATCTTCTTTGTAGAACACATTCTTAAGTTTTGCACTAAGTACCGCGCCAGTTCCGTTACCATTTACAGTCACGGTCGGTGTAGAAGTAAATCCAACTCCGGGACTAACAATAGTAGCAGAAGATATACCACCAGTATTTGTGTTAATGTTTACAATGCCTTTAGCACCAGCGCCACCACCACCACTAATAGTAATATTTGGTATCAAGGTGAATCCTACGCCAGGCTCAACAACATCAATTTCAACTACTTGATATGTGTGATTTTTGTACCAATCGTTGTACTGAGGTAGGGTTGACAAATCGCTGGCGTCGTTAGGTAATGTGCCGTCGGGACTTCTAAATGTACCATTGACACTATTGTAACTTGACGGAATGTCAAAATCTGTAGTACCAGCATTTAAGTGATCTAGACCATCGTAACGAGGAACATATTCTCTAATCTGACTTCTATAAGGTTTTACCTCATTGATATAATCTTCATAGAATGTTTGATTATCTTTTACATAACTTGGATATTGGATAAGGTCTCTTATCTTATGTTCAACATCAATGAAGCTTGTTTTAAATATCCAGTCAGTGGATTTTTGTTCACTGAAGATGTAATTAATTAAGCTAAAGAATAAACGATTGAATTCAATTTTGATATCCTTAATAAAGATATCGTTATAAACCGCAGAGAAAATATTTCTAATTTCAACAATAGGGTTTTGATCGAAACGAATAGTATCAAAGTTATCGTTGTCGAATGCCATATTTCCTGCGGCAAGATCGTACACACTATCTTTTACTCTGATAGTTCCGTTTTGCAATCCAACAATTTCTAAAGTTAAATCTGCTGTAACACGATAGAACACAAAGGCTCCTTCGCCATTATCATTTAACTTAATAGTGTCACCGGCTTGCAATGCAAGAGTTTGTATCTGGTAATATGAATCAATGGTATAAGTTGGCTTGATAGTAGCATCAAAACCACTCATATACCAATCTTGGAACTCCCAGTAGATACTGGTATAGTAACCTTGAATTTTTTCCAGTGTCCAAGAAGAATCCGCGGCCACCCACTTGTATATCGACCATAGATTATCATTACCGGTGTCTTGTTTTACTAAGACCTTCTCTCCATCAACTAATAAACTAGTGTCAATGTAGTCTAGCTCGTTAATAGTATCTACACTAATGTCCCATGCACCCGACCCTGCAACCGGGATTTCTTCGCCGGCATTTAATCTTGTTAAATCGCAAGTATATGCAATAGGGTTTTCTGCAAAAACTCTATTAATAAACTTAACAAAATTTTCAACCGCGGTTTCTCTATTGTCGAAAACTGTTTGTCGAGGACGAACACTAATTCCTAGTTTTGTAGGAGGTGGCAATGATGGATCAGGAACAGCCAAACCGGCTGCGTCAATACCTGCTAAACTATCTTGTATCTTATTAATGATACGGTCAGGAATAGCTAATATATCGTTGCCCTCTCGAACCAATTGGTATTCACTATGAATAATATTAGTGTCCCCAAATGGACTAAAGTCAATATGTAATGCGACATCTCTACCAGTTAGATAGTTTGTTATGTTATACAAATTTAGACTATTTCTAGCCATTGGTGCGGCATAAGGTATACCCTGATCTCGAGGATTTTCGATAATCTGACTGATCGTATAGACGCTATTAGTTCTATTTGTTTTAACGGTATCAACTGTTGTCTTTTTCTCAACCCAGTAATAATAATAAGTTGTAATCAGTCCCGAGCTTGGGTCCACAACAATCTGACTTACAAAGTAAACATCGCTTTGATCTCGTGGAATACCGTTACCACCATTGGCAATGTATTGGCTCGGCAAGTATAAACTCTTGACCCATTCGTAGACCGCAATTCTACTTCCCGGGAAAGTATCTCCCCAGTATCTGCTTCTATATAACAAGTCACCTTGTTCGTAGTCAATGTATCTGACTTTACTAGTATCCCACCAAGTTTTACCTTCTTGCAAGTCTGACCAATGATATAATGCATCGTAATTTAGACTTCCGCCGGCGCCGTTACCGTCACCAGGATTTCCGTCATTGTAAATTGCAGGATCTTCTTCAGATATATAATCTAAATCAGTTTCGGCTACGCCCAGGATTTTTCCTTTGACCGGATCATAACAATCTAACCTAGACAATATTGTCTTGGTTTTTGTATTATAGATATAAATTCTATCAATACTCTCAGGGTCTACTCGTGGTTCTTTGTAAGTAATTAAGTTCCATCCCCCGGTGCCTGCTGCATTATCAAATGCAAATATGCCTCCACCGTTGTTGAACTGAGAATGATAGTTCGCTCCGACAACAATATATCCATTCTTAATATCGATGCTTGATCCAAGATTAAATCCACTGTCAATTATACTTTCTCTTGCACCAGGCACTAATTGTTGTACATAAGCAAAAGTACTTGGGTTTGTAGCAGTTTCATATGGGTTTTCCATAAGGTCGTAGACATAAACTGCACCAGAACCTTGTACTTTATCAACCATGTTAGTGCTACCGACATCAAATGTAGTTGTGCTGTCATCGAAGCTGGTTTCTAGATAACTATTTCCGCCTTTGCTTCCAACAATAAGTTGAGTGGCACTATCGCTAATCTTTAATGTAGTTCCAAAGAATTCATTTTCAGGAGTTGAGTTAGGATGAGTTATTATCTGTGATTGAATAAAAATTTCTAATCCCAAATCTGAAATTGCTGTTCCCACAGACGGTAATACATCTAGTTTGTTATATTGAATCACAGACGCAGAATCTATCTGTAAATATCCGTTGTTGTTACTTGCTGTTACACCCGGGATTCCAGAACCGTTAATTTTATTGATTACATGTGTTAGTGTAGATTCGGTGAACAAAATTACAACATTATTGATTCTAATACTATTACCAGGAGTAACAGTAGGATTCTGTACTGTTCCTTTTATAGTACCGTATAGTTTACCTTGGTTAACAAATCTATAAACTGTACCAAATTGGTATTCCGAGGTTGAGTAATTTGGTGCGGATGCGTATACTGAGCATGTATTAGGACAGAGATCAACTGCTGTTCCTAGTTCTTGCGAATAAATGCTTACTGCACTACCAAAACTTTGTATCTCAGAAAAATAATTTGTTTCTATGTTGATAATTGCTCCAGCCGCCGGTGTGACTACAAACTGAATGTTGCCAGTGACTAGATAGTAATTAACCCCCTCAACCATTTCTTGGCCATTCATAGTAACTCTATACTTTGTTTGTATAGGCCTTGATGGAATAAATGTATTTTGTGTTCCACTGGCAATAAAGCCTTCTATGCTTCGATCGTATGCGTATACTTTACCAGCAGAAACTGTACCGTTAACGGTTTCGTTCTTAGAACCAATAATTACCTGACTTCCTGATTGATTTGTCTTAACACTCTGCCCAAATCCACTGACCCCAGTCCATGAATCTGCTAAGTCATATGTATTTTGGAAAGTTACTAATATAGATGCAGGTGCCGGAGGAGTTGGTGTCCCGCTATCGTCAATGAATCTTAGTTTCTTAGTTCCACTAACATCAACAATAGTATACTGTATGTTAGGAATGTATGGAAGATCACTAGTAACTAGTATACTGCATGGATCTGTAATAGTCTGATTACTCAGAACAAAGTCGTTAGTGACACCATCAGCCGAAATTTGTTGTGATGTTGATGCGCGAGTAGTTCTGCCGTATGCAAATACTTTTCCAGTACCGGGGGCGCCAACATACAACCATTCACCATCATCACATACACTAATAGTTTCCCCAAACAATCCGTTTGATGAACCGGTTGGATCTGTTAGTACTTGGTTGAGCTGAATACCGTCGTTGGTAATTGTATACACAAATACATAACCTCTACTGTCAAAACTTCTAGGGGCTCCGACAATAAATGTTTTACTGCTTACTTGTATAACTTGTCCAAAACCAACTACTCCGTATCCGTTAATAACAAAGTTGCTGTTTTCTACCCAATCTCCTGTGTAAGTTTTCAAGAAAATTGCAGCCCTACCTGTACCTGCACTGTTAGGTGCACCAGCATATAAAATAGTTGCATCTTTTGATAGTGATACACTACTACCAAATTGATCATTTCCAGAATATTCGCTGGAGTTTAAGTTAATTTGTGTAGTAAATCCCCAAGGTTCTTCCTTGTTGTAGACCCCCCAATTTCCTTCGGTGTCAAGGTTATCTACCCATACTTTATCGTTTGTGGCCCATCCAAATTTTGGTCTAATACTATCTATGTCGCTGGGTTTATTGATACGAGAACTAGTTAGCTTAAACAACAGCCCACGACCGGAGACATTGATCAGCTGGCTTAATAAAGCATAGTTTTGTCTTAATCCAACAGAGAAACTGTTTGTTGAGGACACAGCATAAATCTGATAGAATCCATCAAATCTACTGTCAAAGTTTTTTACTGCAATAACATCGCCTACTCCCAGACCGTGTGGTCGGTTGGTAGTAAATTCTGCAATGTTATCTATACTATACGATAATCCAGTAATTTGGCAGTTGGTTTCGCTAACTCTATAGACGTCCCAATCTTCGCGGAACCCTTTTGCAGTCCATATTGTGTAACCAATACCTATTTCGTTGATAATACTTTGTAGACTGTTATAATTCGCCAAGTCAAATATAGTTGTGCTAACTTGATCAAGTGATGCATAGCCCGCAACAGGCAAGGTCTTTTTATCTGCAGAAGTCTCGTATATATCAAATACATCTTTATTAAAACCTAAACTGCTTTGATATATGTCTCTAGGATGGTAAGAACTAAAGCCCAATGTTTTAATTGCGGCTGTTTCTAAGAATTCAACCGGCACTGGATTTGAAGTTACTGTACTGTCATCAAGAATAATTTCAACATACTTATTACTTTCTGTTGCACCATACTCGCCGACACGAACAGCCCATTCTTCAAATAACTCTACTTCACTGCTGATATTTGCAATTTGTGCTTGCGCCAATGCAAGAACAGAATTCTTTGTTCCCTTTTGTTTGATATAACCTTGATAGAACTTGCTTTGTGTTTCTACATCTAAGTTTAAATCAGTTAAGAATTGGCGTTCTCTGAATCCAGTAATACCGTTGCTATAGAAATTAAGAGTTTCGTCAGTTGGTTGATTGTCGAGGTCGTAGAAATTCTCTAGCTTGGCAGCGTTAGTTGCAAAGTTAGGGAGTATACCAGTCTTAATACTACCTTTGTTAATCTGTTTCCAGTTTGTAGTTACAAATAACTCAGTGGCATTTACATTCTCTAGTGCCACAAAATAATTAGACTTGTAAGAAACAAGGGTTCCTTTTCGGTAATCAACTCCAGGCTTCCACTCTTCAACTTTTGCACTGTTGTAGATGAATCCTGGTGGGTTTAATGCTCCGGTCCAATTTGATGTTTTGCTTCCGATAAACTTTAATCTATATTGTCTATTACCTGTGCTAGGACTATAAATTACATCATTAAATGATGTAACGTTGTCAAATATCATTACATGTTCATATCTAACAAGATTTAAGTCTGCAAATGCAATTGTCTGGCCCTTAATAGTTTCAACTGTGAAACGATTGTCTTGGCGCATCACCGTCATTGCATTGTTTTTAATTGTTGCAAAGTTAGGATCAAGAATCTTTGATCCATTAGGTGTATTAACAATTTCGTCGACTACCGAGTCAGGAGAAGAAACAGAAAGTTTCTGATTAACTGGACTTAGGATAATAACGTTACCCGGATTCCATCCTTGTTGTGCCCAGGTTAAAAATTCTTTTGCACTTAATACCCAGTCTTTTTTAGATTTTAAATCTTGGTCGTATTCTGTAAAAACAAATCCTTGACTTTGTAGGTGTCGTTGGTAACTTACTAAGAAATCAACAACTTCTTGCGAAGTGCTAAATTCAAATCCGTACGGGACTCGAACTTTTACCCGTTGATAGTCTTTGTAAATTACGCCAGACAGTCTGCCAACTTTAATACTGTAAGTATTATTGTTTGCTAGACTTGGTACAATAGTGAAATAAGGATTTCCGAGATTGTACCCGCTTACTGTATAGCCATTTTGTGTTTTTTCGATGATAACTGCGCTATATGCGATTCGATTAACAGGAACAGATTTGTATAGTTCAACACGATAGTTGGTATCGGGGATGACAATGCTATCATTTGTGCTGTTAGGACTGCCTTGCTCGGCAAGTACTTTAATATAATTTTGATCAGTGAATCCCCCGACCTTATAACTTAATTGTGTGTTTAAGTTTTTAAGGTATGTTTTTATAATAGTCTGAGGATCACCGATGCCTAAGTTTTTCATGTAATCGCTGATCCAATTAATATAACCAGCGGTACGGTAAATGACTCCGTTTGAATCAGTGTATCCGTTAACTTCGATGGCAGTAGGAACAACGTGTTGGTTTGTTTCTTTAGTTACCCATTGGCCGAATTTCTGATTGTAAATTAACCGATCGATGTTAATATAAGATCCAAAGAATTCTGCCGGCTTCATTAACGCTGTTGCTAGTGTTACTGCAAACGGATAATCACTGCTTCGTCGCCATGCTGTTTCAGCAGGTCCTTGATCGCCAATTGCGTAGCTTGCATTGGCTTTACTACTGTTAAAGTTAGAAACTAAGATTTCACTAGGTGGTCGCAGGTTTCCAGCATCATCCACTGGAATGATGTCTACTAGGCCTAACCGAGTGATGGTATTTGTTGTCTCGTCAATGACTCTACGACGAGCATATCGTAGATCGTAACCTTTGCGATCCCCATCATGGATATAACCTTCCATTAGGTCATTCCATAGAATTAAGTTACCGCCTGTGTATGGTGCCGGACCATAACGACTATCCCAGTAATCGGGCTTACGCTGGAATCCCAACATTTCCCAAGGGCATGTATGTGGTTTATCGGTATCAAAGAAATACTGATAAATGGCACGCCATGTACCTTGTAAATTGTTACGGTCGCTAACTACTTTACCTGGTTCTAGGTTATCTTTAAAGTTTTTGTAATTCCATGTCCAAGGATTGTTAGACTGGAAATAAGTGTTTGTACTAAAATCAATTCTGTTATTTCCAACCCAGGTCAAGAAGCTACCACTTAATAGTTGATTCCATTCATTGAAGTTGTAATCTGTTACACGGAACGCACCAGGCATATGCTGAATTAGATCTTCGTGTGCAAAATTAACTTTAATGTTGTTGTAGATTCTTCTTTCAAATTCTATTAGAATCAGGTCTCTGTAATCACCATATGCCGGAGTTAAACTTCCGTCATGGCCTCTTATGACATTTCTTGGACCACTGGCGTATGTCTCGTCGACAAAAATTTCAGGCAAATATTTTGGAAATAGACCAAGCTTGGTCGGGGTTTCCGGGATATAGTTACCGTCGGTGTCGTGGTACTCAACTACAGTTAGTATATCGTCGTAATTCAAGTTGAATGAGTCGAGGATTCTAATAGTTGGACTATTTGTATTAAACACATAATCCGCTTCGTGGTTTAACAGTTCGGTGGTTGTTTGACCGTTAGAAGACCTTGTTAGGTATACTAATACCGCTTTGTTGCTTACAGTGTATGGATCGAAAATGCTTGACAGCTCATATTCGCGAATTCTTGGATCTAACACTGTGTATGCAGGCAGTACTCTCTTATTTTGTCCCCATGGCATCATATCGCTGTGGTACCAAGGGAAGTTTTTATTTTTTACACCATTAATAACATACATGATGTTATCTAATGTTTCAGCAATCTTTGTTACATCCACTTCTATAGTAGTAGATAATTCAATGACTTTGTTCTTAACTCTTGTGTATTCTCTTTGTGCAAGTTTTAAACTTTCAACAAAGTTTAGATTGTTATCTAACAAGAATAAGTTACTGTATACAACAGGACTGCTGTGTTTTAAGATCACACCGCCCTGACATTTAATGTCTAAATCTCTAATGTTGCTATTACCAGGAACCGAACCTGTAACATCTTGGCTATTTTGAGAAAGTCTAATTAAATGGTTACGAATTTGACCTAATGTCAAACTATCAAAGTTTTGATTAAGACTGTTGTTTTCTAAATTTTGTGGGATCTGATAGTATCCCATTTTACTGACGCTGTCGCTGTAGATTAAAATATCTACTGCATCGCCAGCTTTAAGAAGTACAGGATTAATTAATACTGCGTATCTAACACCAACTTGAGCTAGACCGAAGTTGTTAACATCCAGGAATTTACTATTAACAAAAACATTGATGTTCGGTAATGCTTTGTATCCATCTGTCGTAGTACTTGGATTAGGTAGAATATCAATTTCAAATAAATTGTTAACACCGTCGGCGGTGTGATTTATAATTTGATATTGCTTGCTCTGCTCAACTACCTTTTCCCATAGATTAGTCTCTTGATAATTTTGCAAGTCTTGTGTTACATGCAAATATCCGGTGTTGATTTTTTTAGTAAAAGTACTTGGGCTCACAAGATATGTAAACTCTTGTGTATCCCATGCATTTTCAAATTGGATGTCACCGATGTTGTTAAAGGTTCTATAGCTTAATGCAAATCCCAATACAGGATCTTCTGTGCCGGTGCCCACTTTGTAACTAAAAAGTTTTGTGCCTTTGAAACTACTGTTAACATAAGTGTTGGTGTCACCGAAGCTTACACCATTTTCGTCGAATGCATCAAATAGTGGTGGTTGGTTTACTGCATATTTTTGTTGACATAATAACCAGTTCACTCCGTCAAAGTAGAACTGCTTATTTGCATTTTGACCGCCGGTAACTAATACCAGCAAGTCGTTACCTGCTTGTACTTCAACGACACCATCTTCTTCAATTAATCCAATGTATACATTGGTAAATGGGTTTTCGCTGATGTCGACAATCTTGAATTTATAAATTTTTCTTCTGACTGTTGGGTTACTGTCATTTGCAAAAATAACTCTATCACCGTTGTTTAAAGTAACAGAACTACCGTTGTTAGTGACTGTCATCGAATCAGGATTATCTGTGATCCGTGTAACAACTTGTGTGTATGCGTCAGTGATAACATAATCGAGTTGATTAATAGGGTCTAATGCTACCAGACCATATTGATATAATTTTAAATTAGCATCAAATTCAATAATAGCTCGTTTAGCTCTTGCATTTTGGTCAATTGCTGTGATTGTTCCATTATAAGTGTCTGTTGCTTTAATCACATCAATATGGAACCAACGATTACTTCGACTCCACGCATTGCCGTCAACACTAGAACGATTGATTGTGATGTAGTCGTGAGAATCTAAGTTTTCTAGTTCTGGTGCAATTAGAGTATTAGTGTTTACTAATTTAATACCAGTGCCAACTCCTTCAACATACCATTGTTTATATATTAATCCTTTGACCGCATCCCACTCACCTATCACATCTCCGTCCATGAATGCGTAACCGGATTCTTCGCTTCCAGTGACTGTCCCTCCGCGAGAAATTACAAACCCCTTCCAGTCAATGTAATCATCAAACTCGTAGGCATAATAACTACTAGGGAAAACAGTAGAATCGAACCTAACTTTTAATCCGTTAGTAAACGTAACACCATTGGGGCTAGTATAGTATTTTTTTCCTACAATTTCTAAGTCTGGGTTAATAACCGCATTGGACGGATTTACTAAACTAATAGTACCAAAGCCTGCGCCACTTTGACTATTTTGATAAGCAAGGATAGTTAACGGGGCAGTAATTAGAGGAACTGGTTTGTAAAATCCTGTGTAGTCTACAAAGAAGTAACGAGAAGCATTAATTACACCAGACTTAACATAGACAGCTCGATTCTTTTCTATGGTGTCGTACGGAACTAAGTTAATAATACCATCTTGGTCTACTTGAATAATCCAAGTTTTTGTACGATTTTCAGTAGGCACTACTAAAGCTGGATCAATTGGTGTTAATGTTTGTGGATCAACATTAGACTCAACAGTCCAGAAGATTTCATCAATTGATGAGCCAACAAAAATAATTAACTTGCCATTGGGATCGGATTTAACACTGTCAATGCCGCCTAGTATATCGTTTAAATTGGTTACAGTATTTCCCTGCAAATCTTTATATGTTAGCGTTGTTGCAAAGTCAACTTCGATGCCGTTGACTGGGTCAATCATCTTTGTGTAACGGTCCTGTCCAGAAGGCTGGGGGACACGGAAAATTACTTGTCCGGATGTTGCTCCGTTGTTTTCAACTCCCAATACTTCTCTCAAGTCGATACCAGGATGCAGAGGATCAAATCCACTGGTGGTAGCTTCTGTTTGAATCCAGAATTGGCCAGACTTTACATTAAATGTGTATACACCGCCGTAGGCTAATGTAATGTTAGGATTTAAATCTACTTTATTTCTGTCGCTGAACCTCCAAGCGCCAGTAGTGACATCTACTTCAACATCCCATGTATATGTCATTGGTACAGAGTTTGCTGTGGCAATTACACTATCCGGACCTTTAGGTAACCAATAATATTGACTAAAGTTGATTAATTTATCAAGATCAAATTTGCCATCAAAACTATAAAATTCGCTACCAAACAAACGACTGTGATTATCTGTGATACCACCATAGTATTTTACTTTGTTAACCAGGTCAGTATAACTACCGTAAAAGTCGATATTATCTGTTTCGGGGTTATAAACAACAGCACCGGGCTCAAGTTGATAGTTCTGTCGTTGGCTATCAATTTCTTCAATATAGCTGTCACTTGACTTATAGGTCGGTGCAAATTTTCTACCAATGTACCCATTAACTTTTTTTAAGTTGGGCTCGCTTATAAGCTGATCTAGTGTTGCATTCAGAAACTTTTTATTTGTATCTGTACGAAAGATCTCTGGTAAAAAATTAATAGTTTTAATAGCTGCCATTTTATTATTTCAATGTCTTATATAATATTTAACCCGACTGCGGATTGGTTCAATTGTGCCGCAGTGATGGCGCTGATAATCTCAACATTATCAACTGTAGCCGCGCTAGTAATAATTTCATTGGGTTCTGCATTAATCTGGTACAGGCTTCCGAAGACTGCATTAGTGGCGCTTGGTACAATGATAATACTGCTAACATTCGGTGTTAGTTTATTATGCAAATATGCGCTCAACTCGCTGAAGAAGAATGTTTCTCCGAAGTCCCAATTGGCAATTTCAAAATAGCTATTGATTGCTGAAACTACTTGACTCTTAATGTCATTGTCGCTTACAGCAATGTTAGGATTCTTTACAATTTTAAATGTCGCTCGTAATTGCGAATCTGCCTTTACACCAAATACAGGTTTAAACTTAGCAGGATTATAAATGATAGTATCACTTAATGCTTTTAAATTTTCTAATGTGCCAAATTCGGTTCTTAATTCGTCAGTGGTCGGTGCAACAGGCTCAGTTAACTTGTTACTAGAATCCCTGATCCATGCAGAATACAAATCGTTATAAGACTTGGTTAGCATATACAAGTCAACAATATTATTTGGACTTGGGTCAATTCTTCGATTGTTCGGACTGTTGTGTCTATACTGACAATATAAGCTCTGACGACCTATCTTTGCAACATAATCTGTTGTGCTAACCGGAATACCATTGGTTAATATATAGAACATATCTTCGTCATATGCGTAGAAGATTGTGCCGTTTTCGTATAGTGTTGAGTTTAAGGAAATAGTGTTCTTTGTTGCATATGTTGTAACAATTAAAGAAGAATCAACGACATTATATTTTATAAAACTGCTGTAATCGATTGCCTGTTTAAAGAAAACAAATTTATTTCCAACATTTACAGTCGGGTTAACTAGTTGAGTAAACAAAGTTGGATCATCTGGCACGCCGTCGTTGTCTTTATCAGGGAAGGTAATTAGCACTTTGCTAGTGTCCTGATATCCGTCGGCTTGTATAACATTGTCGTATACATACCAGATTTGGTCTGCACCCAATGGATAAGAATTGTCCGGTTGATTATTTGTTTTCAAGACTTTAATATGATCCCTCACAGTTAATCCTGTGGTACTGTCATAAACTTTTACTTTATTGTCAAAGTAAAATCTTGTTTCTAAAATGCTTTCAGCATAGTAAGTTAAGTTTCGTTGATAGATAGTGTACTGTCCAGCACTGTATTTGAATAACAAGAACCAACTGTCGTCGTTGGCGCCACCGGCGTTAGTCAGACTAAATTCTTTTGTTTCGGGATCGGAACTTAAATTAGCTTGAGAGATATAAGTCCATCCTGTTGTAGCTCCGGTTGTAGTTTGATATCGTAGAGCAAAATCTTTGTTAGCAATAATATAAGAGGACATAACGCTAACTAAGCCACTGTCCCAATCAGAGTTAAATCTTGGTATAATACTTTCTGCTTTTGCGCCAGAAGGAATATCTTCTGACAATGTAACATAAGGAGAGTTAACACCTTTTACTGTAGCATAAATGTATGTTTTGTCTGTTGGTAAAGATGGTGTACCTTCAATTAATTCGTTGTCTTTGTTGAAGTAAAATCCAGTATCGGGTACAAATTTAATTAGTGCGCCAGCATCAACAAAGTCAAATCCACTTGCAGGAGTTGCACCGGCTGCAACACCCACTGTAGTTAAAGAATTAAAATAACCAACACTTGCTGATGTACTGGTTGTAAATCTCTGCCAGGTTGCTGTTGTTGTAAATGATTTTGAAGGTTGTTGCTCGTAGTAAAGGTGCATTACTGCTTTTGCATACGCCAGCGGCTTTGCAATATTATAAATTACCCTATTAACTTCACTGACAGTAGAGTAAGTGAATTGTGTTGTTAGATTAGAAGAATTTTTATAAATCAATGCATCTTGAATAAAGATGTTTGTACTAGAATATTTTCCTGTCGAATCAACCACATCCAGGTAACGACTGATACCAGAGCTACTACGGTTTACCGCTTTTACTTTTAGAATGTTGTTGAAACTGGTATAAGGTAAAGTATTGTAATCCTCTCCTGTTACCATTCGGTTTTGTGTGTAGTACTGTTGTGGTGCCTTGGTGCGAATATCTTCAATCGATTCTTTTGCACTTGCATTAGTAACTGTATACTGTAAGCCAGCAACAACAGTTAAAGTTTCAATTCGGCCAACACGGCTAATATAGTTAATAGTCAACGAAATGTTTTGCATTTCGTCTGGTGTAACTTTATAAGTTAGTCCATTGCTAACTCGGTAATACAATCTATAACTTCCTTGTGGAACATTCGCAAATGCACCGTCGCCAAAAACTAAATCAATTCTGTCATTGGTTTTAGTATTAACTTGGAAAAGATTTCTATCTGATTCTTGATTGTAAACCACATTTAAGCCCCCAACAGCGGGAACTTGAGTCCACTTAGCCCCAGGCACGCCTTGACTTGTTAGTTCATACAACCAGATGTCAGTGTTATTAATGTTGTCAAAATTAATGTTAACAACGCGATTTGGCAGGCTGTCGCTTAGTGTAAAATCAAGAGTTCTTAATTCGCCTTGTTTAAATTGCAAGAAGAATCCTGTGTTATTTGAGCCATTGCCTTGATTATCGTTGCGGTATAATAGATTAAAAATACCAGTAGGTTTAGGGTCTCTTTCGTACAGGTAAGATTGTCCGTATGATGTAGAACTTACTACTTCAAACGGCATATTAATGCCTTCTACGCTGGAACTAAACTTGTAGATTGGGTTTACGCCAGGAATAATGCTTACACTGTATTCTTCTGTTTGTATTCCGTTAATACTGTTGCTTGCTCCAGGTTTACCGATTACCTGACTGCTAATCAAGGCAGCGTTCATAATAGATGTAAACTGTTCTAACCAATTCTCGTTAGAGCCGTCGTTCCAAGAAACTAGTAAGTTACTAAGGTTTAGTCCGTTACTGTCAACAATGTTTTCTGTAGTACTGATGCTATTAATCTTTAAGTAACCCGTTGCAGGAATATTACGCTTGGGATTGTAACTAATCAGGCGTGCTAGTTTTAGAACGCTGTCTCTTCGTTCAGCGGTGTCAATGAAGTTTTCTCGAGCATTCAAGTCTGTGCGGAAAGCAAGACTCTGACCCAAGAATGCAATTAAATCAATTAATGCAATATATTCGCTGGATTCGGTGAAGTCGTTAAAATCTTCAGGGTAGTATGTACGCAAGTAATCGATCATCGACTTGCGTAGAGTTTCGTAATCGTAACTTTGAAAGTCTGCGTTACGGAATGTCTGATACAATTTTGTCCAATCTTGTTGGACTAATAAACTGGTTTGACGAGTAGTAATAGCCATATCTGTACCTATATTCAGTATTTATGGCTAGAAAAAACGGCTATTATTAAGACATGGCAACAGTGCCTGCTTCTTTATTAAACTCTAAATTCATTACAGTGTTAGTTCCAGATGGCAAATATGTTAGTCCGATCTGCAATTGTAGTCCGTGCTCAAGCTGTTGTATGATTACTTCATCTACAGACAAGCGAGGATCGTATTTTACAACTTCTGTAACATCATCTAATATAACTTTTTTAGTTTCGTCAGTTAGTGGTTCAAATAGCATGTTCCAGATTATTGATCCAAAGGAAGGGTTCATTAGTTTTTCCCCTTTCCTAATTTGGAAATGGTTTAATAGATCTCTTTTTACTAGGTCAAGTTCAGTTAGCCTGAACTTTTTAACCTGGTCTATGGTATTGAATCCTCTGTATTTTGCCATAATAATATTTAACCTTTGGTTTGGATGTGTACTGGATCAGCAACCGGGAACGGGAACGAGAAGTTGTACTTTGCCAATAACCCCTTGCTGTCCAGGAATGCAATGTCCGTTTTACTTAGGTCGAATGCAAGCCTTCTTGTGTGCGGGTTAGTAGTACTTGGTTTAGAAGGCATAAAGATTCTAGTACCCGAACTATCTTGCACCACTGGGTTACCGGGCAACGAGCCGCCGAGAGAAATCCATTTATTATACAATCCAGCTTGCTCCTCATAACTCCTGTAAGAACTACTCAACATTAGCTTTTTGCCAGTTAACTGTTTGTATTCGCTAGCCATAGATTCAAACTTTGCTCGCAACTCTGCAGGCATTTCCTTGTAATGTTCAAAATCTCCAGAGCCTGAGCTAAACTGAATAACATCTTGCGGATTAATTCCGCTGCCACTAGGTCCTGTGTTAACAACTTCAAGAGATCTGGTAGTTGCAGGGGTAGTGGTTTGTATGCTTAACACATCAATTGCGTAACGACCTTGGTTGTACGGTGTATCGCAGGTTTGCTTTTGTTTGTTTGTGATTGTGTTTGCTTGTTCTCTCCAGAATCTAGCTTGATCTGGGGGATTACCTGACAATAATCCTCGTTCAGAATCCCTTAAGAAATATGCAACTGATATCATACCAGCTACAGTACAAACATCGTCTTGTATTTTAATACCTTGATTTTTTACCAATGCTTTATAATAGTCATTGATAATAGTTTCCATCAGGCTATCCTGTATGCCTTTACCGGAGATAAAATCGTCGGGACTGTTTATGCCATTCTTACCTGTCCAACTGTCTGTTCTAAATATTGCTGCCGTGCCATATTTTGACAAGTAATCGGACTTTATATAGCCATAGTCTCTAAGCAGATTTCCGTTTATCTTATAACGGCCGATCCTGCCTAATGTTTCATCTTTTGCGGCGTAATCAAGTCCGCTTTCTGCATACCCAATTTGCACCATCAACGCTTTAACCTGTGTTGCAATCAAGCCCGGAATCTTAGATTCAGTTGATGTAATTGGTCCCGGACGAGGTGCATCTGCTGCACCCATTTTTTCTCCAGGTGCAGGATTAACCACCGATTTACCTTTTGCAGAATCTGGTCCTGGGTCCAGTGTGCCAGTACCTGTGGTAATTGGTTTGCCACTACCATCAACAACCACACCCCCACTACCACTTGTTACTACATTCCCGCCACTAGCATATTTTGCTTTATAAGCTTTGTATTTTTCTCGACGATCTGCTAAGCCAATTGTGCCCCCGTTAACTAGATAAGAAATACGGTCAACATCATCCCAGTTAACATTGTTAAACTTTCCGCTATTTTCAAAGAAGAAATATACAACTAACCTGGCGGCTACTTGAGGTTCTGACGCTTTTTCAGGGTTGTTTACTAAATCTACGCCAATTACACTAGATGCTTTGGTATAGAGTTCTTTACCAGTTAAACCTATATAGCCTCGTCCGATATATTTCCATCCATCTCCGGTTGGCTCAGGACCATTACCCATTCTGCCGCCATAAACTTTATTAGCAATCTTTTCAGGGTTCTTAGCATATCCCGCAGTAGACTCTATGGTTGGGAAATACTTTCTAAAAGTTTTAGTTAATCCTTCTGCAGAATACATTAAGTTCTCAACTAGCTTGGTAAAGTTAAGACTTTCATGAGCACATTGAGCCAATATTGCGGCAATCGTTGTAGGATCTGTTTTGCCAGCTTGCTGTAGAGCATTGTACACTAACTCTTCTCCTGTACTACCAGTAGGAAGAATACCCGGTTTAATTGAAGTAATACCACCTGGCGGTTCACACACGCTGCTTTGTTTTTCCACCTTAGGTGCATCTGAGAACTGGCTTGCCGCGGCACTCGAAGTTACACCACGACCGGCTTTTCTTGGCCACGGTTCGTGTGCAGGAGCAATTGCCGCAATAGTTTCATAAACATCATTTTTACTGACCCAGAGTCCTTTGGTACTGTCCCAACTTGTGTCAGCTTGTTTATAGGTTTTTAGGTCGCTAACTTTAGCAACTTCGGCAGGTGTTTCTGTATTAAGAAGTATTTTGCTACCCTTTAATACTAGTTTTCCACTGCTATTCCAATTGCCACTTGCACTCTGTAAAGATAATGCACCATCAACTAATGCGCCAAATTTTCCAGTTTGAATATTTGTACTAGTACTTGCTTTAATATAGTAATCTTTTGTTTGGCTAGCAATTACTTTTTCAGACTTTAACTTTATACTGCCACCGCTGTTTATGTTAATGTCTTTGTCTGCATGAACATTAAACTCGCCTTCAGTCCTGACATTTATACCGGCCGCACTGTAGAGGTTAATGTGTCCTCCACCTGTAAATTCTAGCCAAACGCTACCATCGCTGTTGGCGATGTACATTACTCGTTCTGTGTCATTCATTAAAATTTGATGACCACCGGCAGTTCGCAATCTAACCAATTGATTTGCGCCCATCTGTTCGCCATCGTCCATTACAAAAGTGTGTCCACCTTTTCTTCCACGAACCGCGTAATCTGCTTCTGTTAATGTACCGGCTTTTAGTTTTGATTCAAATTGCGGATTGTCCATTGGATCGTTTAACGGACGGCCTGGTGTACTGATACCAAATACATTACTAGGACTTTCACGCTGTGCGCTACTGCCAATTGCGCCACGCACACCGTCTCTGTCTAGACCTTGGTTTATCAATACATTTGCTTGAAATTCATGCGGGGGCTTATTGTTATTAATCCAACCGGGCTTGATATTTTCCTGTATATTTTCGTTAAACTCTGCAACTGGCCACACACTGCTTGCACTATCAAATTTTGACTTTAGTGCTGGGTCAACATTGTTGGTATCAATTGATTTAGCTGTAGCAAGCGCCGGTACCATGTGCTTACTTAAATTGGGATTGATACACGCAAACCAATAGCCTCTGTTGGGGTCTCCTGCGATAAATGTACAAATTACTTGGTTACCAATGTCAGGAACAACTGCCCACATACCATAACTGTGTTGTACTTCGCTGTATTTGTTATTTTTGCTGGTGTTTGGTTGATATGTAGTACCGTAGAAAGGACTTGCGTAATTAACAGTTCTCCAGTTTTGTGGATTGTCTTCGTCACCACCTAGATCAGGAATCCATACTTGTAAGCGGCCTGCCCTAGTAGGATCAATGTTATTTTTGATGATTCCGATGAAAGGGCCAGAATCAATTCGAACGCCAGGCGTATCTTCGCGGCGTACTCGTTCTGGTAATTTTCGATTTAATCTGCGATCAGTACTCATGTTTATTCCGATTTTAGCCTATGGGATTTTGTGGTTCCGGACTAGACTGGTCCTCTGTTATTAATGTTGTTATATCAGTTTCTTCAGCGTCGGCTAAATCCTCTGCTATTGAAAGATTTTCGTCCTCGGCTGCTAATAATTCAGGATCTGTGAATTCTTCGTCTTCGTTTATATTATCATCTGCTTCAGCTAAAAGTATGTCTTCATCCTCGTTAGTGGTTTCGTCTTCTACCGATATAACTGTATCAGCTTGAGATGGATCCGAATCAGTATCAGTGAAACTCGAAGAGTCTGAAGATCTTGCGGCAATATCTGTTACTTCTGCTTCTGCTGTTGCTGTATTAGTTTGTTCTCTGTTGGTATCTGTTGAAGTAGATAACCCAGTACCCCCTGTTGCTATAGTTGGAACATTGTCAAATATTCTTACTAAATCTAAAGTCTGTATAAACTGGCCACCTTTGAATTCGTTATCTACTGTAAGAACTTTGTAGTACCCGCTAAATTTACTTTCCTGGTATTTCTTTTCAAATCTTGCTAGTCCTGTGTTATCGTCCATATCAACTGGGGACTTAAAAGTTAGCGTACAGAATATTTCCCCACGATCAAGTTTTAGTGTTCCAGGATTTAATAGCATACCAACAGAATTGTTGGATGAATCATCGGGCGGAACAAATACATCGTCTTGTTTTATAAAATGCGGATCACCGAGTATCTTTAACTTAACATTCAGCATGTCACCACGACTTGAACTGTAGATGCTTTTCATTACATTGGCTACAAGTGCTGTTTTTGCAGTGTCTGCACCGGTGCTTTGTGCTGATACATCACCGTTAACTGGAACTTGTGTTGACGGAGCAATAGTTCCTGCACCAGCTGGTTTTTGTGCAGTATCCGGAGTAGTTTCAGATCCGTCACTAGCCAATGGGGCCGCACTTGTTGCTTCTGCATTGTTTCGATTTACAATCTTAGCTGTGTAAAATGCAGTATCAAAATCAATTTGTACATCAATGATATCGATGTTTTTACCAGTGTATATGTAGTTGTACTCTTTTACTGAACCATTGATTTTACTCTTTGGTAGGTTGGGATGTTTTGTATTGTAGTAAGTGTATTTTTTAATGTAGTAGGTTATTTCTCTAGCGTACTCATTTCTAAAAGGATCAAAGTCTAAGATATTAATCTTAGGTACAATTTTAAAGTAGTTAACTTCTTTTTCTTCTTTGAAATTTGCTTTGTCACTGAGTGGGTCAATTACTTGACTCTTGATGTAATCGCTATTACGCAATACTAAGTTAATAGTATCAATAATACTAGTACCGCTGGAGATACTAAAGATCATCTTCCTAGGATCAAAACCACTGGACGGGTTCTTACTGCTGACGGCTGTATTTTTATCTTGTTCCGCAGTCTTTGCGTTAGTTAATGCCATGTCAGATCTACTGTAGCTCATCTTTCCAGGATCAACAATAGGACTGTCTGCAATTTCTTTGTCTATTACAAATTTTATCTTGTTTGCAAACTTAACATGTTTGTCGTCGGCGACCTTCTGATTCCACGCATTCCATGCGCCAGCATAGCTAGAAACAGAATAAGGTGTATTTGCCCTGGCTAGAGCCGATTCAAGTGCTTTCTCGTCCCCGCCTAGTCCAACTTTTCCAACACCGGGCATGGGGTTTCCATCATCGTCAACTACAATACCTCTCGCGAGAATTGCATCACTGCGAGCTTGATCTTTAGCGGCTATTTGTGCCGCCATTTCATCGACATCCAATGCAGAGAAAAATTCGCCAACCGTTGTTGCTTTAATTTCAAAGTTTGCCGGTGCGCTGTTGTTGGTTTCATTAAAAGCCATGTGGTTCCAAGGTATCGCCCTGCAAGCATATTCGGTGCCTTTGGCTCCTACCTTTATCTTCATCTCAACAATTTTTATCGGAAATCTCTTTTTTAAATATGCTATAGGAGTTTCTAATTTACCTAGTTCCTGACTGCCAAAGAAGTTAACTTCCAACAAATAAGGCTGGTGTAGGTAATTTCCGGCGCCAATTCTTTTATCTTCACTGACCGCCATTAATCTATCTAGTAGAGTGATACCGTATGGTTCAATAATGTTGAATGTGTATTCAATAGCGTTACTAGCACGAGTTGTAGCATTCATGCCAATAACCGTTTTAACAGTTAGTCCATCAAAATAAAAATCTTCTCTAAATTCCGGGTGTCGGTTTTCGTGGTGACCACCACCCGAGCTAATCAAACTAAAAGCGCCGGATTGTAACCAGCTGTCATCGCCCGACGATTCACCTAATCTATTGTAACTTTCTTTACTTAATACATATAGCGTAATTCCGTATGTATAAGTTGCATATTGATGCAGAGGATTGGGAATTGGTTTAATTACTTCTGCATTTGATGCTGTAGGAGTTGCCGGTGTGGCGGCTACAACAGATTTAGAAGTTACATTATCATCTTCTGATGGTGGCTGCACATCTGCTGCATCTTCAAAATCGTCAGGGTCTTCTTCGTCGTCGGCGGTTTCAATTTGTTGTTCTTCATCGTCAGAAATTTCTTCAGCATCCTCTAACGCCTCGTCTCCAGTGTCAAGTTCACCGCTATCCTCTAATGCAGATTGTGCTGTGTCTTGTTGTGCAACAGCCGCGTCTTCTTCAATTTCTTGATTCAAATCGAGTATATCTTGTTGACCGTCTGTGATATCTTGTTGCAGGTCGCTGATAGATTCGTTGAGATCTGTTGGATTACCACCTTCTGCAACTAATCGGTCACGCTGTAATACCAATTGTGCTAGTCGAGCTTGATCTTGCTTTACTCCTTGTTCAGCAAGCGACAGTTGATTTTGTAAGGACATCGCCATATATTAAAGTCCTAAATCGGCAACTAATGTGTCTTTTGTGGGAATGTAAATTGTTACCCCTGCTTTAAAACTAAACAAAGGATCTTTTATAACATTAGGATTTCTTGCCGCGAAGACCCACCATAGTGCGCTATCACCATAAAGGTCGTGAGCCAACATATCTGGACGATATTGATAAACTTTATCAATTGTATAAACAACATCGTCTTCTTTTTTGCCAATTGAGCGATATGTTAAAACATCCAAAAATTTACCAAAGGTGTTTGTTCCGTAGTACGGGCTTGATTTTGTATAAGCCATTAAATATAACCTCCCTTGCCCTTGATTAATTTGCCTGCCGCAAAATCATTGAGGTTAAAATTATTGTATTGATTTTGTCTAGTATAGATTGGTTGAAGTGTAACCGACAAGGTGCTGTTAGTAGGGACTCTAGTATATAAATTGCTGTTGCTACTAGTTCTTCCGTCGTTTTCGTAGTATTGTTTACCACCGTCGGTAGGAATACTAATATAATCAACTTCTGCTGGCAATGTGTGTTGGAAACTAGTTACCACACAAGATACATTGGGAAAGTAATGACTTCCATAACCGTTTAGAAAAACCAATGGAGGAGGATGTCCTACATTAGCTCCTTGACCAAAGAACATTTTAGTTGCGGCCCTAAAAAAGTAAACGCAGGCTAACAGGTACTTGCCCTCTTCAACAGTTTGCACAGTAAAATCACCAGCAATAGTAATAGCCTGAACTTCTGAACCTTCGTAGAAATAATTTGTATAATTACTATGTGTGAGGTTTTGCGATCCGTATCTTGCGGCGTGTGTTACTGAAATCTGTGGAGTGTAGGGAAATATAACGCCATTTGTATCTTTTAGAGCAGACATAATTCCAGCGTCTCTGCTGTTATAAAAATAATCAGCAGCTGATGCTAAACTTATTTTTACTCGCCAATCAGTTTGATCTACTGCAAAACTTACATTGGGTTTACCTGTAACACCGGTTGCTTTTTTACCACCTTTGAGCAATCCTGCTAGCGCAAGACGGTTATTGCCTGGATCCACAATATTCAAGGCCTTGCCTAATACTGTGCTTTGATCGCCGGCGGCGTTTAATGCATTACCAACTCCGTTTTTAACTGAGCTAAATGCATCGGATAAAGATCCTGGTAAGTTAAATGGCATAATTATCTCTTGCTCTTTTTAGTATTTATTTGTTATTATTAAGTGGTATTATTATAAGGAAAGTGTTAATATGAAACACAACTATCTCAACAACAAGGATATCTTAAAGGAAATCCATAAAAGCAAAAACACCTACTGTAGTTATGTAAGCCCCGATGTTGCCGACTACGACATCATTTTGCCAGATCTTAAAAAGTTAAACAAAACCAACATCCTCGAAGGTCGTAAAAATCGTGCAGAAAGATTAGCAAAGCTAGCTCACGAAGCCGCTACTGCCGACGGTTCCAAAAGAAAACTAGATGAATTTGAAGTAAAATTAAAGGATGTGCCCGAAACTGATGTTGTGTTTAGGGTAATGACCTGGGAACATGTTCCGTTAGACGACAGTAAAAAAGGCAAAAAAGTTGCAGCCTATGTAGACGAAGATGAAGAACCGGTGCTGAGCGAATACGACGAACCCGAAGAGCCAAAATCGACAAAATATACTAAATGTAATTTTCCACCGTTCCAACATTTTAAAATTGACGCAGAAGGTAACCATTACTGCGTAGGCAAAAGTCATTGGCAAGGACCAATTGACACTGGCTCATTTAACAAAGAACACGGTACTATGACCAATAAATTAGCTCATATGTTTATGAAGCTGTGCGAAAGATACGCTACTAGAAGTAACTGGAGAGGATACACATACAATGACGAAATGCGAAGCCAAGCACTCTTGCAACTGTCCCAAATTGGACTCCAATTTGACGAATCAAAATCGCAGAACCCTTTTGCGTATTATACTGCCGCTATCACTAATAGCTTCACTCGTGTGCTAAACATCGAGAAGCGAAATCAGAATCTTCGAGACGATATCTTAGAAATGAACAACCTAAATCCTAGTTACACTAGACAGGGAATGGGGTTTGGCTCAGGACACTATGACCACGATGATTAAACCAGACCGCTTGCTTTCTAGTCGTGTAGTTTGCTACACTATATCTTATGAGTAATCTTTTCACAAAAGCTGCAATATTCACTGATATCCACTTCGGTCTGAAGTCAAACAGTCAGATTCACAACGACGACTGTTTGAACTTTGTTAAATGGGCAACTGCTAAAGCCAAAGAGGAAGGTTGTGAAACTTGCCTCTTTTTAGGAGATTGGCACAATAATCGAGCAAGTATCAACATTGTTACGTTCAACTACAGTTTAAGAGCACTAGAGCACCTAAATGAAAATTTTG
>JACCEB010163003.1_pt1 | contig 138325 bp, 132 predicted proteins | sample 7454761 | NCBI WGS metagenome assembly JACCEB01 (sample SAMN15323454, study PRJNA562643) | freshwater metagenome | isolation source: river surface water | place: USA:Blue River Watershed | collected 2017-08-18 | reverse complement strand
GCCACCGGGTTCCCGAGGAAGGGCTCGGCGGTGAAGACGTCGATGATGTGCACTCGGCGCATGTAATTACCTGGCTACCAAAGAATAGATTGCGTTTTGGGGCATATTCCGGAAAAGACTTTTGTGCGACAACGTACAGTGCCTGTAGGGGAGGGTCCTGTATATGGCATTTCGGCACGCACTTTGCGCTGTCATGTTGTCCTGCGTCACCGTTACTTCGGCTGCCGCCCAAGTGCAGGGTGGCATCGACGAAGTCGTGCGCGAGCTCGGCTTTGCCTTGGAGCTGCCCGTCTCCAAGTCCGTCGCCGCGACTGGCACTTTACTGCATGTCGCCAAAATCCGGCTCCCGGAATCGGAGTTCGTCGCTCTGACCGAATCTCTACCTGGCACCGAACGCGTCATCAACCAAGCCGCCAACGTTCTAGCGGCCGATATGCCCAAAGACATGGCTAGCGTCCCCGCCGCCTACGACAAGCTCGCGCTGCGGAGAGATCAGATCAGAACTCACCGAAACTTCATTCTCGACTACGTGCGCAAGAACGGCGGCAAGAAGGCCGTCGCCAGCTTGCAAAAGGCCTGGGCGGAATAACTACTCCGTTTCGTCTTCTCGGCGCTGCGCGTAGCGCATGACACCGAAAACCAGTGTCACGGTCAAAATGAAATCGCCGAAGCTCGTGTAATACAACCACAGATCCGTGGATAGATACGTTGCTACGAGCCAGTTGACGCCCGCCATCACCACACCAAGCACGGCCATCCCGAGCGCCAAACGCCGCGGCACGATCGGCATCGGCATGTAACGCGCAAGGCGCCCTCCGAAGTAGCGTCCTCGGTTGAACGCGGCGTCGCCAAACATGAGCGTCGCGACCAGAACACCCAAAATCGTGCTCTTCATCTTGACTGCCCAGTCATCATCAAACGCATAAGAAAAGGCTGCTGAAACCAGCAACATGGCCACGCCAAACATGGCAAGTCCGCCCAGCAAATCTACTTTCACGAACCGCTGCACGACAGCGACAGCAAGACCTGCAACGGCGGTTGTGATCGCCGCGAACGGCAGATCGTCGGTGAGCTTGGCCAGAATGAAAAACATCGCACCGAGGCCGACATCGACGTAAAAGGAATACTTGTTACGTCCCCACTGCGCCGCTTGCTCCGCTTGCAAGCGAGCCGCTTTCTCCGGATCTTTCGACCCAGCCGTCGGCATCCGAATATCTTTGCCTGGATGGCTCTCATGAATGAGGACGCCATCAACAGTCACTCGGATCGCCGTGTTGACCCAGTTGATATAACCCGCTTCGATCTCCATCAAGCGACCATCGCTCAATCGATGAGTCAGATGATGGTTTCTCGTGCCGTCTGTCGCTAGCACATCAGTGAAGTCCCGAGCGAGTTCAGTACTATCGCAGCGAAGGATGCTCTCCACCGTTTTCAAACCGGCGCCGATATCGACGCGATACGCCGTTCCTTCGAAGTCGAAGCGACGAACATAGGTCCACAACTTCATTTGCGCGCCTTCCAGCCATCGCGGTCGATAAAATAATGCAAAAAGGACGTGACCACGCCACCACTCTCGCGAACGGCTTCATGCGACAACTGCGCGCCAATTTTGGTCATAGCCATTTGCGAGCGGCGGTTACCAGTGCCGACGTGAAACCAAACGCGATCGACGAAACGAAACGCATGATCGATCATGAGTTTTTTCAACTCGGCGTTGTACCGGCCACCCCAAACACGACGTGCCAAAAACGTGTAGCCGATAACGACATCGTTCGCTTCCGGATTCCAGGCGTAATAACTGGAAGACCCAATGGCCGCACCACTGGCTGTGTCACAGACCAACAAGGCGCCACCGGAGTCTATCAAGCGCTCAAATAGCTTATCGAAGACGGCTTCTTGCCAACGATTGGGTTCGGGGTGCTGCTCCCAAATCAACGGATCGCTAGCGACAGCAAACAGCGCTTCGCGGTCACTGCGCCGCAAAGGGCGCAGTGACACGAGCGAACCTGTCAAATTCGGCTGTAGATCGAACTTCACTTCAAGGCAGCTTCGAGCCCCGGTGTGAACGAAGCACCGACCGGCACTTGAGCAGAAGAGGATTTGACCGTAGCGCCGATCGGCTCGGCGCGACCACCCAGACATGTGGCGAGGAAGTTTTCCGTTACCGCATTGAAAGCGATGTTGTTTTCAGGACGCGCAAAGCCGTGACCTTCGTCAGGGAACAACACGTAAGTCACCGGTATGCCTTTTTTCTGCATCTCATTGACGATCTGATCGGACTCCGCCTGATTGACGCGTGGATCGTTGGCACCCTGCCCGATCAACAGCGGCTTGACGATGTTACCGGCTTTGTAGAGCGGTGAACGCTCCTTGAGGAGCGCGAGACCCTCGGGTGTGTTGGGATTGCCCATACGGCGGTGAAACTGCTGAATGCCCGCAGTCCAGTACGGAGGAATGGTTTTCAACAAGGTTTCGAGATTCGAAGGCCCAACGATGTCGACTCCGCACGCGAAGGTCGTCGGCGTGAAAGTCAGGCCGACCAACGTCGCGTAGCCACCATAGGATCCGCCCATGATCGCGATTTTGTCCGCTGGCGATATTTTCTGATTGATCGCCCACTGCACTGCGTCGATTAAGTCGTCGTGCATCTTGCCAGCCCATTCGAGATTGGCGGCCTCGATGAAGCTCTTGCCGAAACCGGTAGAGCCGCGATAGTTGACTGACAGCACAGCATAGCCACGATTGGCTAGCCACTGGTGATACGGGTTATAGCCGAAATCGTCGCGCGCCCACGGGCCACCGTGCACCAACAAGACCAACGGTACGGGCGTCTCAGGACGACCGTCGCTGTTGGTATCGCTACCGGGCGGCAAGGTGAGGTAGCTCGGAAGCGTCAAGCCGTCGCGCGATTTGATTTCGAGCGTATGCATGGTCTGCAACGGCGCACCAACCAACTCGGGGCGCGAGACATAGAGCTCCGTGAGCTTTCGCTGCCGACGATCAAACAAATGTACTGACGGCGACGAAACCACGGGGTCTACAGCAACGGTCCACAACTGATCGTCTTCTGTGCGCGTCGTAACGCTGACATCACCCCTCAGTTGTTCTCGCAGCCAGGCGAGATCAGCGCCGATCTTCGGATCGATCGCAACCCACTCATCACGCAAGTACGTGACGGCATAGGCCTCGATCTCACCCGTTTTCGGGTTGCTCATGGCGTTGCTGATGTCCGCGCGTGAGTTCTCGCCGACGACGCGCGTTTTGCCAGTGGCCACATCCTGTGCGATCAAAGCGGCGGTGTTACGTCCACGACTGTCGATCCAATACAGCGTTTTACCATCCGTGGTGAACCCACTGGGCTGGGTGGTCAAAGAATCCTCGAGTGTGGTTGAGGCAATGGGTTTTTCTTCGACGGTATTGTTGCTAACGGTGAAGAAATCATAGCCGCCGTCTGCATTGGGTCGAAGGGCCATCCGAATGGCAAGATTGGCATCGGCCAAAAAGCCGGCATAGCCATCGCCACGCATGACTTCCGTCAACTTACCGGTCTTCAACTCCAAACTGTGCACGTCGTGCCAACGCGCATCGCGATTATTCAAGCCCACCAAGATACGATCTTTGATGAGCGGAGAGACATTGATGATCTGGACGCGCGTTTTTTCGAAGGGCGTCAAAGTGCGCTCGTTACCGCTCGCGATATCGATGGCGTAGAGCAGGAAATTTTCGTCGCCGCCCTTATCTTGGACGTACATCACCATGCTGCTATCGGGCGACCAAAACGACTGACGGATCGGACGATCTTTCGAGGCCGTTAACGGCTTGGCCGCGCCAAGATCGGCTACCGGTGCAACCCAAATGTTCATAACGCCATCGCGCGGCGCTAACCACGATAGCCACTGGCCATTCGGCGATAGAGAGGCGCCCGAACGGCTCGGGTTACCGAAGAGCTTGCTGCGCTCGATCAGCGGAGCTGCGGCTGTCGCGGCATTCGCAGGGGTAGCGGTTGAATAGAGGGAAGTGGTCACTAAGACTCCAACGAGCAGAGATTGAAAGGCTTTCATGGGGATTCCTGTAGGCCATAGCATCGAGGTGTTATATATAAATATAACACTACAACAGCGTCAAGCCCCCACGTTGCCATACCCGACCTATCATCGCCATGGCGCTTTGCGTGCTAACGTCGCGCCCCATGAAAACCAAGAAAGAAATCGTCGATAACTGGCTGCCCCGCTATACGGGCTCTGCGCTCGAGGACTTCGGGGAGCATATTCTGCTCACGAACTTCGGGCACTACCTCGATTTGTTCTCGAAAATGACCGGCGCAGAGATCCGCGGCACAAATCGTCCGATGCCGAATGCGACCGCCGACGGCATCACCATGATCAACTTCGGGATGGGTAGCGCCAATGCCGCCACCGTCATGGATTTGCTCTCGGCCATCTCACCCAAGTCGGTGCTGCTGCTTGGTAAATGCGGTGGTCTGAAACGCAAAAATCAGATCGGTGATCTCGTGCTGCCCATTGCCGCCATTCGCGGCGAAGGCACGTCAAACGATTATTTGCTGCCCGAAGTGCCAGCGCTGCCGGCATTCAGTTTGCAGCGCGCCGTGTCAACGATGATCCGCGATCTCGATTGTGACTACTGGACTGGCACGGTTTACACGACCAACCGACGTGTGTGGGAACACGACGACGAATTCAAGGAATACCTGCGCAAAACACGCTGCATGGCGATCGATATGGAGACCGCCACTATTTTCGCTGCAGGCTTCGCCAACTCGATTCCATCGGGAGCGCTGCTGCTGGTGAGCGATCAGCCGATGGTTCCGGAAGGCGTCAAGACCGAAGCGTCGGATCGCGTGGTCACCGATGTATTCGTCGAGCGACACATCCGCATCGGCATCGAAGCGCTACGCTTGATCCGCCGTCACGGTAAAAGCGTCAAGCACCTGCGCTTCGACGAATAGCCGATCGGGATCAGCGAAAAGCCTTCGCCCAGAAGGCTTTCATGTCTTCCCAAGACTGACGATCGGTCTTCTCGTCATAGGCGAGAGGCAAGTTGTACTTCTTGCCTTTCTCAGTCGCTTCGGGATTCGTGAAGCCGTGCTTCGCGCCCGGGTAAGAATTGAACGTGTAATCGACACCGAGCTCGTCCATTTCCTTACGGAAATTCGCCTGATCTTCCGCTGGCACCATGCCATCGGCCTCGCCGTGGCAAATCAGAACGGATGCCTTGAACTCGCCCTTTTTCGCTTCATGGGCACGAGTGAGAGCGCCATGGAAGCTCGCTACGCCCTTGAGCGGAATGCCGAGCCGTCCCATGTGCAGCGACAGCGCACCGCCTAGGCAATACCCCATCGCACCGATGCGCTCGGGATCGACGAGCGGATGCGCGCGAAGCTGCTCGTAAGCGGCTTGCAAGCGCGCATTGAGCGACGGGATATCGGCAAACAATCCGCCCATCAACTGACCCGCTTCGGTCGAATCAGCGGCTTCGCGTCCATCGCCGTAGACATCGGTTGCCATCGCTACGAACCCGAGACCCGCGAGCTCGCGAGCTCGGCGCCGCAGATAGTCGTTGAGGCCCCACCACTCCGGCAGAACGATGATGCCCGGCCGCTTGCCTGAGCGCGCCGAGTCGGAAGCGACATAACTCGCGAACTCTTTGCCACCAGCGTTGTAACGCAGAACTTCAGTATGGGCGAGATCAGGCATGGCTCGAGGAATCCTTAGAAGTCGGGCTGGAAGAACCGGGGCGGAACTTTCGCAATTGCAAGCCGCCGGCGCAAGTCCTGAATGCGCTCGACTGTCATAATTGCACCATGTCAGAGCAATCCACCCCGCCGCCTCGTCGCGCTATCCGCAGCTTCGTGCTTCGCGCAGGCCGAATGACCGAGGCGCAGCGTCGCGCACTCGAACTCGATTGGCCAACTTTCGGCATCAACATCGAGCCCGAACGACAACAAGAACTCGCGCTGACGGATATCTTTGGGAGACCCGCCGACAAGGTCGTCGAAATCGGTTTTGGTAATGGCGACAACCTGGTGGAGTATGCGCGGCAGTCTCCCGATCGAGACTTCATCGGCATCGAAGTGCATCGAGCCGGGGTCGGCCATGCATTGCTACAGGCCAAAGAACTCGGTCTGAGCAATCTCAAGGTCATTTGCCATGACGCAGTCGAGGTACTGGAGAAGCGACTCGCCGATTCGTCCTTGTCAGAAGTATTGATCCTATTCCCAGATCCCTGGCACAAGAAGCGCCATCACAAACGCCGACTGATCCAGTCGCCTTTCGTTGAACTGCTGGCGCGAAAGATCAAGCCGGGCGGATTACTGCAGTTGGCGACGGACTGGGAACCCTACGCCTTGCAAATGCGCGAAGTGATCGGCGAGAACCCGTCGTTCTCTAATCGCAGTGAGGAGCAAGGCGGTTGCGATGGATTCGTACCACGACCCGCGTGGCGCGCTCTGACTCGCTTTGAAAAGCGCGGTCAGAGACTGGGCCATGGCGTGTGGGATCTCTCGTTCCGACGACTCTAACGTCAAATCGCGATGCCAAAGCTTGCGCGAATCCCATCGACGATGAACTGAACCGCCAGAGCGCCCAAAATCACACCCAAAAGTCGATTGACGACGTTAGTGCCTGTTGCGCCGAGCAATCGCATCAGTGGCCCTGCTGCCAACATCATTCCCAAAGAAATCGCAAGAACAAGCAACGCCGCTGCAGACAGCGCGGCAAACAATACGGGCTGATCAATCACGGACACAGGGCCAAACCACAACAAGATAGTCGTCAATGCGCCCGGGCCCGACATAAACGGGAAAGCCAGCGGAAAGACTGAAATATCGGCACGACGGCGGCTCTCGGCCTGCTCGTCAGTTGACGTTCGCGTCCCCGACTCACGTGCAAACACCATCTCTAGCGCAACCAGGAACAGCAGCAAGCCACCGAAAATACGGAACGAATCGATGCTGATTCCCATAGCGCTCAAAAATGCAGCGCCACTCAACGCGAAGCCAAGAATGATCAAGCCCGCCACGATGACCGACTTGATGGCCATGCGACGACGATACTGCGCGCTCGCCCCCTCGGTCAGAGTCGCAAACACCGGAACGAGCGAAATCGGTTCGACCACGAGGAAGAACACGACGAAAAATTTGAGGAAGGATTCAATCATGATGCGCGGCGCGCATTGTCGCCGTTCGGCGATGGCTCGGCCAGTCTGATTTCATCCTCTGTCACGATGATCGGGATGGGCTGCAAACCCTTCCCGACGCAGGGGCCTGCCACGCATACGCCTGAGTCGGGTGCAAACAGCGCACCGTGTGAAGAGCATTGAATCCACTGGCCATCCGCCGTCAGAAAGCGCCCGGGCAACAGATCTAGCGGATGACGCGCATGCGGGCACCGATTCACCCACGCACGAAAACCACTGCCATCGGGAAGCCGCGCCACAAATCCGCGTAACGGCCAGTCGCCCTCACCTACCTGAAATCCGACGCTACCGGTCGCTTCGAGATCAGCAAGTTGGCACAGACGCTGTGTCATCACTGACTCCGTCCGGCACTACCTAAGGATTCCTCCACGAGTCCACGACGCATCATGAACAGGAACAGCAACACCCCCGGTAGTGCCGCAAGCGTCGTGAGCAGATAAAAGTCGACATAACCCATTGATTCGATCAAAGAGCCGGCTGTCGTTCCGGTCAATACTCGTCCGATCACGCTTGCGGCTGCCGAAATGAGTGCGTACTGCGCGGCGGTAAATCGCAAATTACACAGTGCCGAAAAATACGCGACGACAACGACGCCGCCATAACCGCTCGCAAAATTTTCGAAACCGATCGCCGCGGCAAGCCCCAAGTTGCTGTGCCCCGCAGCGGCTAAGCCCGCAAAAGACAAATTGGAGGCGGCCATCAAGACAAGTGCCAACAGCACCGAGCGCTGCAAACCCCAGCGTCCAAAGATCAAGCCGCCAATAAAAATACCGATCAGAAAAGCCCAAAAGCCGACGCCCACGTCATACACGGCAATCTCGTCGTTGGTATAACCGAGGTCGTCGAACAGTAAGCGAAAGGTCAAGTTCGCCAAGGTGTCACCGACCTTGTGTACCAACACGAATGCAAGCACGAGGCTGGCGCCTGGTCGCTGCAAGAATTCTCGGAATGGTCCCTCGATGGCACGCCAAGCGGAACCAAGGCCGCGTCGCTCCGAGATCACCTCACGTCGTGTCGGCTCACCGATCAGCAATGCCGTCAGCATGGCGGGCAAAGCGAAAGCGGCACATACCATGTATGCGGCAGACCAACCCTCTCGCGCCGCGACGAGCAACGCCACAGCTCCCGCTGCAGCAGAACCGATACGCCAACCGTACTGGGACATCCCTGCACCGATACCCAGTTGATGTGGCTGCAGAGTTTCGATGCGATAAGCATCGATGACGATGTCGTACGTAGCGCCAGCCAAACCGAGCAAGACTGCAGCCATGATCGTCGCCTGCAGGCTGGCGGCAGGATCGACGAACGCCAGATTGAAAGTAGCAGCGATGACGAGAATCCCGGAGAAAATCATCCACGAAACTCGTTGACCGAGACGGCCGATTAGCGGCAGACGGACACCGTCAACCACCCAGGCCCATAAGGGCTTTAGGTTATAGACCAGAAAAGCCAGCGCAAAAGCCGTGATCGCGCGCTTGTCGATGCCATCCTGCGCGAGCCGCGTGGTCAGCGTCGCACCGATCATCGCGTAAGGGAACCCCGATGAAATGCCAACAAAAAAAGCGGCCAAAGATTCGCGGGCGAGATAAGGCTTGATCACAGTTGATAGTCGAGCGTCAGCGGAGCGTGATCCGAAAACCGTTCAGACTTATATATCGAGGCGGCCTTAGCCGTACCGGCCAAACGCGGGCTCACGATTTGATAATCGATGCGCCACCCCACGTTCTTTGCCCAAGCTTGTCCCCGATTGGACCACCAGGTGTATTCGTTCGGTTGGTCGTTGACCTCACGGAAAGCATCGACGAACCCGGTTGGCCCGAATAACTCATCGAGCCAAGCGCGCTCCTCGGGCAAAAATCCCGAGTTTTTCTGGTTCGACTTCCAGTTACGCAAATCGATTTCGCGATGGGCGATATTCCAATCGCCACAGAGGATGGTGTCCTGTTTGCGGCGCTTGAGCTTGCGCAAATGCGGCATGAAAGCGTCGAGGAAACGAAACTTGGAAGCCTGACGCTCGGGACCCGAAGAACCCGAGGGCAGATATAAGGAAACCACCGCCAGTTGGCCGAAGCGCGCTTCCAGATAGCGACCCTCACGATCGAACTCTGGCACACCGAAGCCGCGAATCACCTCATCCGGCTTGGCTTTGCAATACAGTGCGACTCCCGAGTAGCCGGGCCGCTCGGCATCGAAGAAGTAGCGGTGATAGCCGTCCAAATCGACGTCATGACCGGCCAGTTGATGCTCTTGTGCCTTGGTCTCTTGCAGACAGATGACATCGGCATTCTGCTGACGCAACCAGGCGAAAGCGCCCTTGCTGGCAGCGGAACGGATTCCATTGGCATTCAGAGTGATGACGCGCACGGCGGTATGATAGCGACATGCAGCCTTATCAACGCAGATTCATCGACCTGGCCCTCGCCCGATCCGCTTTGCGCTTCGGGAAATTCACCCTGAAATCGGGTCGCGAGAGCCCCTATTTCTTCAATGCGGGCTTATTCAACGACGGCGAAGCCTTGGCGATTCTGGGGCAGTGTTATGCCGCTGCCTTGGTTCAGTCGGGCGTGGGCTACGACATGCTCTTCGGCCCAGCGTATAAAGGCATTCCGCTCGTTGCATCGACCGCCGTCGCGCTAGCGGAACACCATGGTGTTCGCGCACCCTGGTCGTTCAACCGCAAAGAAGCCAAAGATCATGGTGAGGGCGGTCTGATCGTGGGTCAGCCACTCGCGGGACGAGTCGTGATCGTCGATGATGTGATTACAGCCGGCACCGCGATTCGCGAGTCTGTCGATCTGATCAAAAAATCGGGTGCCGAGCCGGTTGCGGTATTGCTCGCACTGGATCGACAAGAGCGTGGCGCGGGTGATCACTCGGCCGTACAGGAAGTCCAACAGCAATTCGGTTTGCGTTGCGTCAGCTTGCTGACCCTGGCCGATCTCATCGCGAGTGACCTACCAGCCGAGCAACGCGCTGCGCTCGAGGCGTATCGAGCTCAATACGGAATCCAATCTCCATGAAACTCGACGATACGTCATTACTGAAGCAAGACGCCTGGATCGCGGGTAGCTGGAGCAGCGCCGCTGACGGGCGCCGCATCGCCATTCACAATCCGGCTAATGGCAGTGTCGTCGGCGAAGTACCGATGATGGGAGCCGCGGAAACCAAGCTTGCGATCGAAGCGGCAGCTGCAGCCCTACCGATGTGGTCACGAAAAACGGCTAAAGAACGCGCCGTCATCCTGCGTCGCTTCGCCGACTTGATGATTGCCAATACGAACGACTTGGCCATCATCATGACGGCCGAACAAGGCAAACCTTTGGCCGAATCCAAGGGGGAAATCGCCTATGCAGCCTCCTTCATCGAATGGTTCGCTGAAGAAGGCAAACGTATCTACGGTGATGTCATCCCGACTTTCCGGGGCGATTCTCGCGTCATGGTGTTACGACAGCCGGTCGGCGTTGCGGCAGCGATCACGCCCTGGAATTTTCCAGCGGCAATGATCACTCGCAAACTCGGCCCAGCGCTGGCCGCCGGCTGCACGTTCGTGTGCAAACCCGCGCCGCAGACTCCATTTTCGGCACTGGCCTTGGCCGAACTCGCGCAGCGCGCGGGTGTTCCGGCTGGCGTATTCAACATCGTGACCGGCGATGCCGAACAGATCGGTGGTGAGCTGACGCGCAATCCACTAGTTCGCAAACTGAGCTTCACCGGTTCGACTGCCGTTGGCAAAAAACTGATCGCCCAGTGCGCCGATACCGTAAAAAAGGTGTCGATGGAGTTAGGTGGTAATGCGCCCTTCATCGTCTTTGACGACGCTGATCTTGATGCTGCCGTTCAAGGCGCGATGGCGAGCAAATACCGCAACACGGGGCAAACCTGCGTCTGCGCAAATCGCCTCTATGTGCAAAGCGGCGTCTATGAGGCATTTGCTGCCAAGTTGGCACAGGCCGTATCCGCCCTTCGTGTTGGCGATGGCTTACAAGGACCGACCGACCAGGGCCCACTGATTGATCAACGTGCCGTTGCAAAAGTTCAGGCGCATATCGCCGATGCCGTCGAGCATGGCGCGCGGATCGCTTGCGGCGGCAAACCGCACGCGCTCGGCGGCACTTTCTTCGAACCGACGATACTTCTCGATGTCACCCCGCAGATGCGAGTCGCGCGGGAAGAAACCTTTGGGCCCGTCGCTCCGCTGTTTCGCTTCGAAACTGAAGCGGACGCGATCCGGATGGCCAACGATACGGAGTTCGGCCTTGCTGCCTACTTCTACACCCGAGATCTCGCACGCAGTTGGCGCGTGCAAGAAGCGCTCGAGTACGGACTCGTCGGTGTTAACACCGGCTTGATGTCAACGGAAGTCGCTCCGTTCGGCGGTATGAAAGAGTCGGGTCTCGGCCGCGAAGGCTCACGCTATGGCATCGACGAATACACTGAGATGAAGTACGTCTGTGTAGGCGGCCTCACGACGTGACTGAATCTACGAACGAACCCGCGTCGGCCAAAGCCGATCGCGGGCTGTTGGCGCTCCTCGCAGCATCGAGTGCTCTGGGGCCTATTTCCACCCTGCTCTTGATCCCGGCGTTACCAGCGATCCGCGACGAATTCGGTGCGACGACCGCTGCGACACAAGCGATTATCAGCGTTTTTCTATTCACGTTCGCAGCCGGCATTCCGCTCGCAGGGCCATTATCAGATCGGTACGGTCGCCGACCCCTGATCATCGGTGGGCTGGTGTTTTTCTTTGTTGGGTCCATCCTCGCCACCTTTGCACCGACACTAGAACTACTCGTATTCGCGCGAGCGGTACAAGCGATCGGCTGTGCGGCCAACACCACGGTTGCTCGTGCCGTGCTTGGCGATATCTATAACGACTGGCGTCTGGCGCGGGGCCTAGCGCACCTCACTCTCGTGATGATGATGGGTACGGCAATTTCACCTTATCTCGGCGGCCTCATCACCGAATCTGCGGGCTGGCATGCGCCATTTGTCTTGCTGCTGCTAATGTCCATCGTGATCGGGCTTGCTGCGTGGCGTTGGCTACCCGAGACCCGCGTCTTCCGTGTGGATTCTTTGACTCTGGCGGAAGTCGGCCGGGCGTCAGCCAAATTGTTGCGTAAGCGTGCATTCCTCGAGTGTGCCGTCGATGCTGGCGTGATCTATGCGCTGTATCTCGGCTTCATCACGCTGGCTCCTTATGTCATGAGCGATATGCTCGGAAAGCCAGCGACCGATTTCGGTCTGTACGTTTTCTTTCTGTCGTCGGGTTACTTTCTCGGCAATCTCTATGTTTCACGTCTGCGCGGACATGCGAGCATGGAGCGCGTTGCGCGTTTTGGCATTTTGCTGCAGGCGGGAGCCGCCTGCCTCGCCTTCGGATTCGTGGCCGTGGGACTCACTCACCCCATCTATTGGTTCTTGCCGATGTTCCCCTTGGCACTCGCGCAAGGCTTGGCGTTACCTCATATCACGGCGACAGCCGTTCGATTGGCGCCTGGATATGCTGGCGCGGCCTCCGGCCTGATAGGCTTCTCGCAGCAAGCGATGGCTGCGCTCGCGGTCCAAGCCGTCGGCTTCATGCCGACCAATACGCCCGTGCCGATGCTCGCGTTTTGTGCCGCGTTATCGCTGATATCGTTGGTGATGTCCTTCATGCTCGACAAAGACATGCAGGCGACTGAAAACCGAAACTGAGGAGATGCCGTGACATGTTCCAAGCCTCTCGACTGGGCCTCATCGCCCTCACTCTGCTGTTGACCTCTATGACCACGATGGCTGCCGAAAAAATGTCCACACCTCGCGCTGCGCAAAAGCCACACGTCGTGAAGTCCCCTTTCGGTGAAAGGCAAGATCCTTGGTATTGGCTGCGCGACGATGAGCGAAAGAATCCCGAAATGCTCGCCTATCTGAAAGCCGAGAACGACTACCTTGCTGCTGTCATGGCGCCGCACCGCCCGCTCGAGCAGAAAATTTACGATGAAATCATTGGTCGCCTGAAACAAGACGATGCGACGGTGCCGCAGCGCCGTAACGGCTATTGGTATTACTCCCGTTATGAGACCGGCAAGCAGTACCCCATTTTTGCCCGGAAGAAAGGGTCGCTCGAAGCAGCTGAAGAAATCATCGTCGATGGCAATGAGCGCGCTGCAGGCCGCGAGTTCTACCAACTGGCGGAGCTTGAAGTCAGCGTCGATGGACGCTGGGCTGCTATTGCAGAAGATTTCGTCGGCCGTCGCCAATATGAAGTTCGCATTAAGGATCTGCAGTCGGGCGAGTTTTTGCCCGATGTCTTGACCAACGTAGAAGCAAATCTGGCATGGGCGAACGATAACAGTACGCTGCTGTATATCCGTAAAGATCCCCAGACGTTGCTGGGTAATGCTGTCTACAAACACCGACGCGGCACCGAGATGACGTCGGACTCGCTGGTTTATCAGCAAGAAGACGACAGCTTCTACATGGGTATCGGCAAATCAAAGACCGATCGATTTCTGTTCATCGTTTCGCAAAGCACTGTTTCGTCGGAATATCGATACGCCGATGCAAACGATGCTGAGCTGTCGTTCAAAGTTGCCTTACCCCGTGAGCGCGATCATGAATATCAGCTGGAGGATATCGGCGATCGATTCATCATCAGGACGAACTGGCAGGCAAAGAACTTTCGTATCGTTGAAGTGCCTATTTCGAAAGTGAGTGATCGCAATAGCTGGCGCGACGTGATTGCTCATCGAACCGATGCCTTCGTCGACAGTTTCGAGGCCTTCGACGGCTTCTTGGCCATATCGGAACGTTCTGGTGGCCTTCAAAATCTACGCGTTCATTCATGGGCTACCGGCAAGTCCTTTTTGATGGATGCAGCCGACCCGGCTTATACGATGTATCTCGGTAACAACACCGAGTCGAACACGACGTTGCTGAGGTATATCTACACCTCGCCGACGACGCCCTCGACGACCTACGACTACGATGTCGCCACCGGACAAAAGAAGGAACTCAAGCGCGAGCCGGTGCTTGGCGGGTTCGACAGTGCCCATTATGTAGCCGAGTATCGATGGGCTACTGCGCGTGATGGCGCCAAGATCCCGGTGACCTTGCTGTATCGCAAAGGCACGCCGCTCGATGGCACTGCGCCGCTGTATCAGTATGCTTATGGCTCTTACGGCTCCTCGACGGATCCGACGTTCCGCTCAACTATTTTGTCGCTCGTCGATCGCGGCTTTGTATATGCGATCGCGCATATCCGAGGCGGGCAAGAGATGGGGCGTCATTGGTACGAAGACGGTAAGTTACAGAATAAGAAAAACACGTTTACCGACTTCATTGACGTTACCCGCTTCCTCGTCGCGAATAAAGTTGCTGACCCCAAGCGCGTGTTCGGCATGGGCGGCAGCGCAGGCGGACTGCTGATGGGTGCCGTCGCCAACATGGCGTCGTCGGACTACAAGGCCTTGGTTGCGCACGTACCCTTCGTCGATGTGGTGACGACGATGCTCGATGAGAGTATTCCGCTCACTACAAACGAGTTCGACGAGTGGGGCAACCCCGCCGCCTCAAAGGAGGCGCATGACTACATGCTCTCGTATTCACCTTATGATCAAGTCGAAGCCAAAGACTATCCCGCGATGTTAGTCACCAGTGGTCTCTGGGACAGCCAAGTCCAGTACTGGGAGCCGACTAAGTGGGTTGCGAAGCTGCGCGCAACGAAGACAGATCAAAACCCACTACTGCTGAGAACTAACATGGAAGCGGGTCACGGCGGAAAATCTGGCCGCTTCGAAAGATATCGAGAGATTGCAGAAGAGTACGCTTTCATTCTTTGGCAGGCAGGTCTTTCCAAGCCATGAGTGAAGCGGGGCTATCGCTCGGGCGCTTTCACGAGATCAGTGTCTCGACTGAAAGCCTCGCCGACTCGCTGCAGTTCTATGAGCTGATGGGTTTCGTCGAAAACCGCGTCGAGCCCATCTGGCCTCACCCCTATGCGGTCGTCAGTCTCGGTAGGCTGGTCGTGGGCCTGCACGAGTATCGCTTCCCGTCGCCGTCGATCACCTGCGTGCATGACGACATCGAGGCGGCCCTAGGCGCATATCAAGAGGCAGGTGCCATCATCGCCTTCGCAAAGACCGAACCGGATTGTTTTAAGGAATTCGGCTTTCGCGACCCTGCTGGCCACATGGTCACCTTGCTCGAAAAGTCGACTCACCTTGGCGACGCAATCGACCCGAACGGCATCAGTCGAACCCTAGGCCGGTTTGCCGGATTTAGTCTGCCCTCGGCTGCGCCCGAAATCTCGACGGGGTTCTGGCAGGCACTGGGTGCGCGCCCTCTTGTGGGCCAGCCTATCGATTCACGAGTCTGGCCGGTGACAATGCTCGATGCTGCCGGATTGATCATCGGCATTCATGACGAGTCTTGGCTAGAGAAACCGGCCTTGGTTTTTCATCGCCCGGGCGCGTCCGAACGAACCGTCTTTGAATCCCCAGAGGGCGCACGCCTCATCGTGATCGGCTAACCGCGATCGTCTGATCGTCGCGACGTCAGGCTGGGGTCAGACGACGTCGAAGCCCGTTGACCAGCCGCTGCAAGGCGGGCGGGTGCTGCAACAAGAACAATGAGGGCTCGATGAGCTCAAGCTCCATCAACACCGGCTGACCATCGAGTCCGGGAGCAACATCAACACGCGCGTATAGCAGTCGATCAGCGATGTTCTCTAGCGCTGCACGCCCTACAGCGAGTTCAGCTTCCGAAATCGGCAGTGCCGCCGAGACACTCTCCGCGCCATCGGCGAATCGAGGCGACTTGCGCACGGCATGAGTAAACTCGCCGTCGATCCACACGAGCGCCCGCTCACCATGCCCCTCCACGGATGCGAGATAGGGCTGGATCAACACATCCCGCTCCGCACACAACATGGAAAAACGCTCGTTAGCAGCGGTTTCGCCGATCAGCACCCGATGCGTTTCAAAAGAACCGGCTCCGACAGCGGGCTTGATGACCACATCGGTCCAAGCCGATCCCGAGGTGATCTCGGTCAAACTTCGCACATCACCGCGGCGAGCCAAAATCGTCGGCGTTACCGGAATCCCGCGTGCTTGCAGATCGAGTAAATATTGCTTGTGCGCATTTTGCCGAATCACATCGATCGGATTCCACAGTGGTGCGCGAGTTGATGCGGTCTCTCCCCACCGCAAAAAATTCTCAACCTGATGAATATAGTCCCAAGTTGAGCGAATGATCGTGGGGGTTGAATCGACGACGTCGATGTCGTCTTGCCACGGCACCATGCGAGCGTCGATACCGGCGTCACGCAAGGCATCGAGCAATAAAGACTCATCTACATCGGGCTCGGGTAGAGGCCGACATGTCGCAATCTTGAGGGGAATCATGGTCGAGTCGAATTTCTGCGTAGCAACATCAAGCCGAAAATCATGACGCCAAGATTAACTGTTCCGATGAGAAAAAACGGGGCGCTACGATCAATCAAGTCATACAACCAGCCACCCATGGCTGTGGTGAATAAGATCCCAAACGACGCGAAGATACCGGCCAGTCCGAATACGGCACCGCGGACATCGCGCGGTGCTTCCTGGCCTAATACCGTCTGACTAGCAATGATGGCGCAAATCTGACCCATGCCAAGCATGATGGCGACCGGGACGATCCATTGACTAGAGGGGTCACCTACAAAGCCACCCGCTAGATAACCGATGCCCGCGATCAACATGGCAATGACGCCGGCCGTAATTCGATTGACGCGATCGAGAAGCAGACCGAAAAAAACGGCAAACACCAATGCGGAAACATTGGCTATCACGAAAGGTCGGGTCGCGGCCGAAACGGCTTCGCCGACAGTTTGACCATTGGCGATCGCCGTCTGCTGTAACCGAGCACTAAAGAAGGTTCCGATGACAATGCGATCAGCAAAAGAGACGAACTGCAGCAAATAAGCAAACCAGATCCTAGGATTCGCACGGGCAGCGGAGAGCCCGGACCGCAGTAAAATGGTGAGCGGCTCACGCTCACCAATCTCACTCGGCGTGCCTCGACGTAAACCAACCCAGCAGACAAGAGCCGACAATAGGCACAGGGTTGCCGCGAGCCCCAGAGTCACTTGCCCTGCGGTGCTCGCATCCATCCCGCCCGCGGATAAGTGCTGCGGAAACTTACCAAGCACCAGTACCGCGAGCGTAGCGCCAAGTCCCTGACAAAATCCGGTGATGCCGACGAACAATCCTCGCGATTCTTCCTTCGGAGTATCAGCGAGGACGGTCGCCATCATGCAGCCAACGGCTGCAACGCCAACGGCGAAGAACAGTGAGCAAACTAGCAATTGCGGCACCGTTCTCGCCAATGGATACAAGAAAAATCCGGCGGCGAGCCAGAGAAATCCCAGCGTATAAACGGGTCGGCGCCCGATCTTGTCGGATAAAGCGCCGATCGGTGCAACGAGCAATAGAGAGAGTAATTCATTACTGAAACCGAGCAGCCCAAGCACCCGCCCTTGCTCGTCACTCGGCACGTTCAGATTGGCGTTCAGAAGATACGGTTGAATGAAGCTGATGAACGCCAGCATGCCGACGGTGATCATGGCCGCCAGCAAATAGGATCGAGCGTTCCATACACTGTATCCCGATGCGAGAGTCACCGGGCCGAGGCGCTGAGCAAGCGACTCGTCACTCATGCTTGGCGAGCACCCGTCAGACGACTGACGACGACGATCGCGATCATGGACAGCACAAAGCCAGGCACCAGCTCATACAGCTCAAAAATGCCGCCGAGCGAAACGAGCTGCTTCCACACCACCACGGTCACACCACCGACGAGGATACCGGCGAAAGCACCCGCTCGAGTCATCGCTTTCCAATACAACGAAAGAATAACGACAGGTCCGAAGGCGGCGCCAAAACCCGCCCAAGCCCATGCAACCAAAGACAAGACAGTATTCTCCGGATTTCGTGCGAGCCACATCGCGAGCACTGCGATCATGAGTACAGCAATACGTCCGATCCAAAGTAACTCGAGCCGTGAAGCATCACGACGCCACAGACTTCGATAAAGATCGTTCGCCAGCGCCGACGACGCCACAAGCAGTTGCGCCGACGCGGTACTCATGATGGCAGCCATCACCCCAGCGAGACAGATTCCAGCAAAGACGGGCGGTAGAAATGTCGTCGACATTTCGATGAAGACTTTCTCTGTGTCGGGTCCACTCAACGCGGTTGGCAAGACCAATCTTGCAGTCAACCCAACAACGACTGCGGCAACCAGTACGGTAACGACCCATACCATTGCCACACGTCTCGCGACTGTGATGTGCTCGATTGATCGAGCTGCCATGAAGCGGGCTAAGATATGAGGCTGCCCAAAGTAACCGAGCCCCCACGCCACGAGCGAAGCGATGCCGATCCATCCGAGCTCTGTCCCGCCATCTGCAATGAAAGGATCCAGTAACTGCGCATCGAGCGCATTGAGACGCATGAATGTCGTCTCAATGCCGCCTGCCATCGCGATGCCGAAAATCGCTACCACAAGCAAAGTGAAGAACATCAACGTACCCTGCAGCACGTCGGACCAACTGACGGCGAGAAAGCCACCTAGAAAGGTGTATGCGAGCATGACTGCCGTTCCCCACAACATCGCTTCAAAATACGCAATGCCGAAGAGCGCTTCGAAGAGCCTTCCCGCAGCAACAAATCCCGAACTCGTATAAAAAATAAAGAACAATAGGATGACGATAGCGGAGAGCGTGCGCAGGCCACGACTGCGATCGGCGAATCGATATTCGAGATAATCGGGCAGCGTCAGAGCATTGCCGAATCGCTCGGTGGCGTCACGTAGCGCTGCCGCAATGAACCGCCAATTCAGCCAAGTTCCAGCGATGAGCCCTAATAGCAACCAAATCGAATCGAATCCCGAGGCATAAGCGAGCCCTGGCAAACCCATCAACAACCAGCCACTCATGTCAGTGGCCTGCGCGCTTAATGCTGTCACCCAACTGCCGAGACTACGGCCACCGAGGATGAAGTCGTCCAAACTTCGTGTGCGGCGCCACGCGATGCCACCGAGCACGAGGCAAACGGCCATGTACAACGCCATGGTCAACATCGTTAACGTTGAATCTGTCACGGCAAGCTCTCCAAAAATTGGTCGATTGCAGTACGACTCAGAGGCTCATCCAGCGTGGGGGCGTGGCCGCGATTGGAGATCACGACGGTCTCCATCATCGGATGACACTGCTGCATTTTCGACACGGTCGTCGCCGCCAACAAATCTGACAACTCGCCACGAAGCGTCAACATGGGTAATTGCTTTACAGAGTTGAACGCCTGCCAAAAGTCGGGCGCTGGCCCTACGTTCTCGCGTAGAGCAGCAGCGATTTGCGGATCCATATCTCGTGCGATCAGTCCGTCCTCTCGCTCGCGATAGACTTTCTTGGCAAAGCTCAACCAGTCTTCCATCGTGAAGTCCGGCATCACAGCGGCGTGCGCTTCCCTTGCGGCCAACGCCGCCTCATTCCAGCTTTTGACCGGTTCAGATTGGCCCACCGAATTGGCAATACGACTCAATCCTCGCGGATCGAGATCCGGACCGATATCGTTGAGAACGAGACCAGCCAGTCTCCCTGGATACGTGGCGCCGAAGAACATACCGACGAGCCCACCGAGCGACGTACCGATGACGATCACTCGCGGAATCTGCAGAGCATCAAGCACTGCCAGTACATCCGACACGTAAATATCGAGGCGATATCGATGCCAGTCGGGATCGTAGTCTGATAATCCGCGTCCTCGAAAATCGAGCGCGAGAACTCGGCGCTGGACGGAAAGATGCAGTGCCAGTTCGTGAAAATCGCGTCCATTGCGCGTCAGACCCGGCAGACACAGGATCGGCACTCGGGACGTTGTATTCGAGTAGTCTCGATAGTGCAGCGTCAATCCGTCAGCGACGCCCACTCGATGATCACGGACGGTCGAATCGCTCACTTGGCGAAAAGTCGTGACGGATCCTTAAACGCTTTGAACTCGAGCGCATTTCCCGAAGGGTCGTACAGGAAGAACGTCGCTTGCTCACCGACCTCACCCGCGAAGCGAATACCCGGCTCGATCACGAATTCGACTCCCGCTTGGCGGAGACGAGTCGAAAGGGCGTGCCATTGATCCCACGACAACACCACCCCGAAATGCGGTACTGGAACATCTTTTCCATCGACCTTGTTGGTGTGCGCTGCCTTTGAGAATGCCTGCTTAGCGGGATCGTGATGAGCGACTAACTGATGGCCGAAAAAATCGAAGTCGACCCACTCGACGTCAGATCTGCCCTCGGCGCAACCAAATAAATCACCATAAAAGCCACGTGCAGCTTCGATGTCATGAACCGGAATGGCCAGATGAAAAGGCGACAGCATCACGTTCTCCGCTTAAGGATGCGAGGTAACAGTTTTTGAAATCGCTGGGGCATGGCGCGTTTCAGACGCCATAGCCACTGATAGCGACCTGGATAAACAAAATGAGTAGACCCGCGAGCTGCCGCCCAAAGCATCTCTTCGGCAACCTGCTCCGCGGCGAGATTAGACGTGTCGATCAAACGACGGGCAGCTTGCAGAGTACGCTCGGGGCCGCGAGCTGACTCCATCAGTCGAGTCTGGAAAAATCCTGGCATAGCCGCAACGACATGAACGCCGTAATTGGCATACTCCTGCATAAGTGATTCACTGAGTGCCACCACCGCCGCCTTGGACGTGTTGTAAATCGACATTTGAGTGCCCGTGCAGAAGCTCGCGGCACTCGCAATATTGATGATGATGCCACCCTGACCGCGCGCCATCCTCTGAATGACCGCGCGACTGGCGTTGACGACGCCTAGCAGATTGATATCGAGCACCCAGCGCCAATCATCGGTCGTCGTGGCATGAAAGGGTCCGGCAGCAGCCACACCGGCGCAATGTATGGCGAGATCAATCCCGCCCGCTTGCTCACAAGCAGAACCGACAACAGCCTCGATTGCATCGGCATCACGAACGTCGCAAACATAGGAGGCGACGCTCGCTCCGTCACGCGCAAAGCTTTGCGTAACGAGCTCGAGCCTGACGCTGTCTGCATCGGTCAAAAAAAGATGCCAGCCCTCGCGGGCCAGGATCTCGGCGCAGGCGAGCCCGAGTCCGCTGGCAGCACCCGTGATGAAGGCTCGTTTTCGCGGAAATCGCTGCGATAGATTATGTGTGGCCGAGGTCATGGCGCTAGGTTACTACCATTGACAGCCAGACGCAGCGATTGGCGCAGTGCGCTAGCCGCGGCGATGATTTCGCCTCGGCGTCCATCGGTAAGTCGGGTGAGATTACGAACTTGCATCACCATACGGGGGTTACGAGACAACTCGCTCTCATGGCGGATCAGAAAATCCCAATAGAGCGTGGTGAAGGGACACGCCGTCTTTCCGGTAGCCTCGGCGGGCTGGTATCGACACTGGCCGCAGTAATTACTCATCTTGTCGATATAGCGCCCGGAGGCGATATACGGCTTCGAGGCCATGACGCCGCCGTCGGCGTACTGAGACATACCTAGCGTGTTGGGTAATTCGACCCACTCCACCGCATCGACGTAGACTGCAAGATACCAAGCGTGAACCTCTTTCGGGTCAACCCCCAACAGCAGACAAAAAAGTCCGGTCACCATTAATCGCTGGATGTGGTGGGCATAACCGAGCTCAAGAGTCTGCCCGATCGATTCGGAGAGACATCGCATGTCAGTTTCGGCTGTCCAAAAAAAGCTCGGCAACGGCTCACTCGCTCGCATCGCATTACGCTCGAAGTATCCGGGCATGAGATGCCAATAAACGCCGCGCACATACTCTCGCCAACCGAGAATCTGACGAATAAACCCTTCGGTCGCTGCTAATGGCGCCCGCCCTGATCGGTAAGCAAATTCCGCAGCTTTGATCACCTCGAGAGGATTGAGCAACTTCAAATTGAGCGCTGCAGAAATTCGAGAGTGATAGAGCCAAGGCTCGCGAGTCCACATCGCGTCCTGATAGTCGCCAAACTTGACGAGTCTTTGATCTATAAAATCTTTTAAGGCAATCAGCGCGTCACGACGAGTGACAGGCCAATCGAAATCATCGAGTTTGCCAACATGATTTGGAAATACTCGCTTTACCTCGTCGATCACTTCTAACGTTACCGAGTCCGGCAAGAAGCGCGTAGGCGAAGGAAGGTCAATGGGGCCGGCTTTTCCAAAGCTGCCGCGATTCTCGGCGTCGTAATTCCACTCGCCCCCCTCAGGCTTCCCCTCGTCGTCAAGCAGTACCTGATGCTTTCTTCGCATCTCACGATAAAAGAACTCCATGCGAAGTTGCTTTCGACCGCGTGCGTGCGCGGCAAACTCGAGATGTGAGCACAAAAAATGATGATCAGCTCGCTCATCCAGTGGCACTCGGTGCTCAGCCAATGCCGCCCTCAAGCTTTCCCTAATCGACCATTCACCCGGTTCGACCATCACTACCTTCTTTGGCTGATGTCGATGCAGTGCGCTCGTCAACGCAGCCGCGAACGAGGACTCACCATGAGACAGCTCTCGGTAGTCGACTTCGAATCCATCGCTCCGTAAAGCGTCGCGAAAGTGCCTCATGGCCGCGAGGAATATGACGATCCGAGGTAGGCTGACAGGCACCTTGAGCGACTCTTCGGCGACCTCCGCCATGAAAATGAGATCAGTCCTGGGATCAAACTCCTCGAAAACAGCGGACTGTCGGTCGAGCTGGTCACCCAAAATGACAACCAAATGACGAACTGGACGATGAATCGATTGCTTAGGCATCCCGACATCTTAAGATGTCGGACATGAGCTGGGATATCGAAACGCCACGCCTCACGCTACGCGAGTTCGTCGAAGACGATGCGCCCATGGTGCTCGAATTACTCAACGAACCGTCTTTCCACGAATTCATCGGCGATCGCGGAGTCAGAACGATTGAGGATGCTCGTCGCTACCTTCGCGAAGGACCTATCGCCAGCTATGCCGAGCATGGACACGGCCTACTGTGGATGGGATTGAGGCGAGATGGCGCCGAGCCTGTCGCGATCGGGATGTGCGGGCTCGTTCAGCGACCGTCGTTGCCGCGCCCGGATATCGGCTTCGCGGTCTCACCAACCTACTGGGGATCGGGCTACACCACCGAAGGCGCAAAGGCGGTGTTGGCGAGGGGAAGGCGTGTGGTGGATTTGACCGAGGTTTACGGTATCACGCTGCCGCACAATGTGCGCTCGATCCGGGTCTTGGAAAAACTCGGCCTACGTTTCGTCGAAGAGAAATCCTTGACTGACGAAGCACCGCCAGTACGTATTTTCCGCGGTATCGTGGCATGACTCACACCACCGGGTCAGATGCCGAGCTAGAATGCGCGCATGAACACCTCCTCCCGATATCACAGTGTGTCGATCGCACTGCACTGGTTCATGCTGGTGCTAATCGCGACTGTCTATTGTTTGATGGAGTTTCGCGATATCTATCCGCGCGGCAGCGAGCCTCGCGAGATGATGAAGACGTGGCACTACATGCTCGGTCTGAGCGTGTGCGCTCTTGTGCTCCTACGATTGGCGCTTCGCGCCGCGTTCAAGGCGCCTCCTATTTCGCCCACTCCACCCGCATGGCAAACGGGACTGTCGCACGCGCTGCACGCGGCGCTATATCTCCTGATGATTGGTATGCCGCTTGGTGGCTGGCTACTGCTGAGCGCAGAGGGCTCGAACATTCCGTTCTTTGGTGTCGCATTGCCACCGCTGGTGGCGCCGAGCGAAGTGCTGGCAGAGACAATCGAAGAAATCCACGAGACCGGCTCTAAAGTCGGCTACGCTTTGATTGCCATACACACGATCGCCGGTCTGGTACACCATTACGTCTTTCGGGATAACGCGCTACAGCGCATGTCGCCGTTCCCGTCGGAGAAAAATTTGTGATCGAAAAAAGTCTCGAAAAGCTGATTTTTGCTTGCCGTTGGCTGCTGGCGCCACTCTATCTTGGTTTGTCGCTCGCGCTGATCGCGCTTGGCGTTAAATTCTTCCAAGAAGCACTACACGTGATTTTGGAAGTAGGGTCGATGCCCGAGGATCAGCTCGTGCTGATCGTGCTGACGTTGATTGACATCGTTCTGGTCGGCAGTCTGATCGTGATGGTGATGTTCTCGGGTTACGAGAACTTCGTGTCACGATTGGATGTTGCGCAGGAGGGTGAAAAGCTCGGCTGGTTAGGTAAGCTGGATGCAGGGACTTTGAAGCTCAAAGTGGCGGCATCGATCGTGGCAATCTCGTCAATCCACCTTTTGAAGGTGTTCATGGATGCCAAGACCATTCCGAACGACAAAATCTTCTGGTACGTCATGCTGCACCTGACCTTCGTAGTCTCGGCATTGCTGCTCGGCGTGCTAGATAGAATGTCTTTCGCGGGACATCGCGATCACACTGAGACGAAGTGATTACCCTCGCTGATACTGCGTATGGCGATATGGCGAATCAGGGTGTGCGCGGCTGAGCTCTGACCCAAATCGCATAGACCAACAACACCACATTGGCACCGGCCATGATGATGAACGGCGCGCCTGGGCGCCAAGCATCGAATGCAATGCCACCGATCTTAGAGATCGCCAAAATGCCAAGAGCGCCGAAAAAACCAACCATGCCAATGACGGCACCGCGAATGGCCCCCGGAGCCTCCTGAGCGATTAACACCTGTGAGGCAAGAATGCCGCTCGCCTGACCGATACCGAGTAATGTAGCTGCACCAAAAGCAGCAGCCCCTACGGCGGGATCTGGAGTCAGCCCCATCCAGCCGTATCCCGCCACTGAAAGCACGGTGGCCATAATGACCAAGGTGACGCGATCCACCTTGTCGGCAAGCCAACCAAAAAGTGGCGCCCACAGCATCGCACTACCCTGGACGATTCCAAAAAGAGCGCCTTGTCTCGACGTTGCTTCGGCAGCCGTCGCACCATCTGCCAATGCTGCGGACTGAACCCAGAGTGAGAGAAATAAGGCGACGATGACAAGATCGGCACGCGCAGCAAATGAAGCCGCATAGGCCAATGCGATCCGTGGTCGCTTGCCGGCATTCAACCCTTGACGCAGTAATGCGAACAAGGGCAAACGCTCTGTCACCTGTTCTGGTCGGCCGGGCTTCAAACCCAGCATGATCAGTGCGCTGATGACGCAAACAGCCGCGATTGTCAGGTATGCAAATCGCCCTGCCTCTGTCTCGGTCGCCCCGAAGCCTTGATATAAAGATGGCAGCCGCGTGAGTACAGCAAAGAACAGCAAAGCACCGACGGCATTCAAGAAGAAAGAGATTCCCGTCAATTTGCCGCGATCAGCATCGATTGGATAATCGGCGAGCACCGTTGCCAACATGCCGCCCAGCGCCGCAATACCCACGGCATAGATCAATCGATAGATAAGCAGTTGCCCAACATCATCTGCGAAGGGATACGCGGCATAGGCAAGACCGGTGATCAAAAATCCGACGATATAAACGATGCGTCGTCCAACACGATCGGACCATGCTCCAAATAGACCAACGAACATCAGGGTGACTATTTCCTGCCAGAACTGCAGATCACCCGAGACAACACCCCTCTCGCCAGGCGGCACGCCGATATTGACTTCAAGAAGGTACGGTTGCAGTGCTGTGGCGTAAGTGAAAATGCCGATGCTGACAAAGGCAGCCCAAAGATAAGCCGCGACATGTCCACGGGTGACTCCGGGCATCAAACGCACAGGTCCGAACTTATTCATGAGCACCCTCAGCCGAATAAAATGGATTGGGGATATCGAGCATGCAATTGCTTGTCGACACCATGCCAGCGCCCCGTCGGCAATATAACGAAGGGCAAAAACATTAAGCCTAAGATGATCAGTGAGGCATCGTAATAGCCACCGATCGCAAAGGCGAACATCATGGCCATCGCACCGACGGCCGCCCCTCTCGTCATACACCCAAACAATAAGCCTGCAGCAATGAGTGTTTCGCCCCAACATACGAGCCATGCCAACGGCACGTAATGCGGGATGCCGATGTTTTCGATAAACCATGCACCGAATGACTCAGGATCGATCTCTTCTATTCGCTGCAGGAAAACACTCTTCAAATAATCACTCGTGATGTAGCCCTGCTTCCATTTATTGACAGCCGCACCGGCAAAAAAAATCGCCAGGAGATATCGCAAGCCTAATAGCGCCGCCCTCATGGCGTACCACCGGTCGGCAGCGGTTTATTCAAGAGCGAGCGTAGCCATCGATAGCCATCGCGACGAACCAGCGCGCGACATTGACCAGCCGACTCACCGGCGACGATCCAGTTGCCGTCGCGCATGTCGATCGTCGAATCTGGCAACATGATGAGCCCAGTGACCATATCGACTTTAGCGACAGAGTCGGACACGAGGACCCGAGGCGCACCATTGTCCTCTACGTATATCGTCAATGGCCTGCGATCGCTTGTCTTGCGAGACGCCCATTGGATCAAGTAATCCCAAATCGTGGCGATTTGGGCGAAGAAAGATTTCTCGCGCAGTCGGTAAAGCGTGAAGCCGGCGCTCGCGGACTGCCCAGTGGCGGTGCACTGTAGGAAGTCGTCACACGTTGTGCACAAAAGATTGATTTTGATTTGCAGCCGCTCCGTTGGAATCGGCTGCGACTTCGGTGCGCAGCCAAGCGACAACAGCAACATCAAAGCCAAAAAGGCCGTCGCCCATGTTTTTTTGACCGCACTTTCCATGACGCCATTGCGCGCATGGGGAATTTGCAAGTCAATGTATAGCGCGCGCAGCGTGTACCTTGCGGACAGCTGCTTGGCCAGCGCTAGCGCATCGTGACGAACTCCTCGGCGCTGGTGGGGTGGATGGCTACCGTGTCGTCAAAATCGCGCTTGGTCGCACCCATCCTAAGGGCGACGGCGAAGCCCTGCAGCATTTCATCCGCGCCAGCCCCGATCACGTGACAACCGACAATTCGTTCAGTGGCTCCAACGGTGACGAGCTTCATCTCGGCTCGCGGCTTGCGCGGCGTCAGCGCGTGATACATCGGCACGAAACCGGAGGTGTATACCTTGACTTCCTGCTTGCCGTAGCGATCGATCGCTTCGTGTTCGCTTAGACCAACGGTGCCGATAGGGGGATGACTAAATACCACTGTCGGAATGTTGCTGTAGTCGAGATGACGTCCCTCCATCCCACCCCAAAGACGGTCGGCGAGACGCCGACCCGCGGCAATCGCCACGGGCGTCAATTGAGCCTGCCCGGTCACATCACCGATCGCAAACACGTCTTTGACGGGCGTTTCTTGATAGCGATCGACTGGAATGAAGCCTCGACTATCCAAACGGATGCCCGCTCTATCGAGCGCGAGACTATCGACCATCGGTTCGCGTCCGATCGCCCAAATCACCGTATCGAAAGGACCCGACTGACGACCATCATCGAAAAGTAAACGAAGTGTCCCGTCGACATCGCGTTCGAGCGCCCGCGGAGCGGCATGATCGATAAGAGCGAGACCCTCCTCACGCATGATCTTCATCAGCGCATCCGACAACATCGAATCGAAGTGTCGAAGAACGCGATCACGACGAAATGCCAGAGTGACCTTGCTGCCTAGAGAATGCAGTACACCCGCCAGCTCGACGGCAATATAGCCGCTACCGACGACAGCCGTGCGGGCAGGCAGACTCTCTAACGCGAAGAAGCCATCCGAGTTGATTCCATATTCGCTGCCGGGGATCGACGGCATCATCGGGCGACCGCCCGTGGCAATCACGACTCTCGATGCTTCGAACACCTCCTCGCCGATCCTCACTTCGTTCGATGAGACGAAGGAGGCTACTCCTCGAATCAGGTGAATATTCTTGGCGGCGAGGTTTCGCTCGTAAATCCCGTTGAGCCTTGCAATGTAGGCATCGCGGGCATGACGCAGTGCAGACCAATCGTGACCTCGATATTCGAGATCGAATCCGTAATGAGGTGCATCGGCAGCCGCTTCGGCAATGTGCGCGGCATTCCACATCACCTTCTTGGGTACGCAACCGACATTGACACAGGTGCCACCCAAACGCGCTGACTCGGCCAGTAGCACCTTGGCGCCATACTGGGCGGCGCGTTGTGCGCAGGCCAAGCCACCACTACCGCCACCGATGACGATTAAGTCGAATTTTTCATTACTCATAGTCGCTATCGTACACAGGTCGTTTAACCTAGGCAGATGCCTAACCTCACCATCGCCACCTGGAACGTCAACTCGCTGCGAGTTCGATTACCGCAGCTCGCCACATGGGTCGCCGATAGCAAGCCGGACATCATTGCCCTGCAGGAAACGAAGCTTCCAGATTCAGACTTTCCGGTGGCGGATATCGAGGCGCTGGGCTATCAATGCGCTTACAGCGGACAGCGAACCTATAACGGAGTCGCCGTGCTGTCGCGCCAGCCGATCGACGTTGTTGCCACCGGCATTCCTGGCTTCGACGACGAACAAAAGCGGGTACTCGCAGTTCGTACGGCTGGGATGGTCGTCGTTGATCTATACGTTCCCAATGGACAAGAGCCGGGCTCTGATAAGTACGCTTATAAGCTGCGCTGGCTCGATGCACTGCAACAATGGCTAGAGTCACTACTGACGCTCGAGAAGCATCTGGTGGTCTTGGGTGACTTCAACATCGCACCAGAAGATCGTGATGTACACGATCCGGCTGCCTGGGTCGGGCACGTGCATGTCAGCGAACCAGAACGCGACGCGTATCGTCGATTGCTACAAGCGGGATTGGTCGATGTCTTTCGTCAGTTCGATCAGCCAGAGAAATCGTACAGTTGGTGGGATTACCGAGCAGCAGGCTTTCGCCGCAACGCTGGGCTTCGTATTGATCTGATCTTAGCTTCGAGCTCGTTGGCAACTCAGTGTGTCGCCGCGCGTATCGACAAAGAACCGCGTCGTGCCGACAGGCCGTCAGATCACACGCCTGTACTGGCGGAGTTCAAAATTTAGCGACGCTCATCCCCGATCGGGCGCGTCCACATCGTCGACATAACGCGAATGTAAGGAGTCGACATTCGCGATCAGCCACTCAACACCATCGACATCAGCGGATCGCCATGCTTCGCATAGCACAGATGGCGTCAGCGCTTGTAACGCCGACATCGACACCGGCGCGTAACTCAGGTGCCAAGGCTCCGGGCTGACGCCCGCGCGCTCAGTGACATAGGGTCGGAAAAAGCCGAAGCGCGCCATGTTCTCCGATAACCATGTATGCAATCGCGCATGTGGACCGTTATCGCGGTAAGCCTCGGGCACGAGCTCGACCACGGCGTCTGCTGCCAGAGCGGCTCGATCAATCACGTCGATGTCGCTACCCCAATGATGCCGACTCGCGCCAGGCATCGCAGACCAACACAAGATCGCCTCAACACGATCGGCGACTGGCCAAGCTGTGATATCGAGTGCCCGACCTTGCCGATCGAGCACAGGTCGTTGTCCTCGATACTTACCGTTCCAGATGGATTTCTGCCTGTCGAAGTCTCGAAAAGACGAAACAGCGACTAAGTCATATCCTTCTGCCCTAGCCGCGTTGCGCAGATCGAGATAAGGCTGCACCGCTTCGCGATGCAGTACGCAACCACCCTGGTCGAGTTCGATCACATGAGAGCGCGCTCGCCCAGTCAATTCGTCGACTTTCATGAGTCGCGAGTCTGTGCGAGTACAGAGTCGAATGCGCGCTCGAAAACGGCGACGGGCTGCGCGCCTGAAAAACCGGTGCGTCGATCGAAAATGAAAGTCGGTACGCCAGACACATTCCAGCGAGCGGCTAGCGCTTCGAGCGCCTGCACTTCGGCGTGCAAAGTTGCATCATCAAGCACGGGCATGACGACCGAACTATCGAGACCGAGTCTTTCCGCTAACGCCGCGAGACAGTGCGGGTCGCCAATATCCAAACCTTCGCTGAAGTAAGCCTCGAACAAAAGCCGAGCGGCACGAGTCTGTAGAGCAGGATTCTCGCGACGAACGTAGGCCAACAAAACATGAGCCCGTCGAGTATTCGGCATACGTTGAATGCCACTGAAATCGAATCGAATGCCTTCCTGCTCGCCGATCTCCTTTAGTTGCCTCTGGGCATCGGCAAATCGGTTCACGTCGCCGAAACGCTCGCGCAGATAGTCCGCACGCGGCCGACCTTCCGTCGGCATGGCGGGATTTAACTCGAAAGGCAGCCAGATGACCTCTGCTGTCATCTCGGGCCGCTTAGCCAATGCCGCCGCAAGACGACTTTGCCCGACGAAACACCAAGGACAGACGATGTCGGAGAAAATTTCGATTCGCACGGCGACGAGCATACACAAGCACTCGCGTAGAATCGCGCCCGTGATTCACTTGCGAAACATTCGGCTCCGGCGCGGTCCCGAGCCTCTCCTCGACTCCGCCACAGCCAGCATTCTGCGCGGCGAGAAAGTCGGTATTGTCGGCCGTAACGGTAGCGGTAAATCGTCCTTGCTCGCGCTGATCAAGGGTGAACTGACTCCCGATCAGGGTGATCTCGAGATCCCGGGTGGCTTGACCTTCGCGTCGGTCATCCAAGAGTTACCCGACTCGGATCGCGCCGTGATCGAGCATGTCATCGACGGCGATATCGCCTTGCGTCGATGCGAGCAAATTCTCGCCGAGGCAGAGCGTCGCGAAGACGGGATTCAGCACGCTCAAGCTTTGGCAGATTTCGATCAACTCGGCGGATACACCGCGCGCAGTCGAGCGGCCGCTCTGCTGGACGGACTCGGATTCGATCCGAAACGTATCGATCAGCCGATCAAAGAGTTTTCGGGCGGACTGCGCATGCGAGCGAATCTCGCCAAGGCGCTGATGTGCCCATCCGATGTTTTGCTCCTCGACGAGCCGACCAACCACTTGGACCTCGATGCCGTGCTCTGGCTGGAGCGCTGGCTACAGAGTTATCCGGGTACGCTTATGCTGGTGTCGCACGATCGAGACTTCCTGGATGCCGTGATCAACCGCGTGCTGCATGTTAGTTTGGGCTCACTCACGGCTTACAGCGGTAACTTCTCGGAGTTCGAGACACAACGCGCCGCACGGCTCGCACAACAGCAAGCGCAGAACGAGAAAATCCGGCGAGAAGCCGAACATGTTCGCAGCTTCGTCGAGCGCTTCCGCGCAAAAGCGAGCAAAGCAAGGCAAGCACAAAGTCGCTTGAAATGGCTGGAAAGACTGCCGACGCTCGTGACCCAGCGCGTCGAACATACATTCGACTGGCAGTTTTTAGAGCCACGCAAGCTACCCGTACCGCTCGTGTCACTCGATCGCATCACAGCTGGCTACGGCGAGCAGATCATCATCAACGACTTCTCGCTCTCGATTCCACCGGGTGCGCGCATCGGCATTCTGGGGCGTAACGGCGCCGGTAAATCCACATTAATAAAGAGTATCGCCGGGCAGCTGGCGCCGCTTGGCGGCACGATCACGTCGGCACCGGATCTCGAGGTGGGATTTTTCGCACAATTAGAAGTCGATCAGCTCGATGCATCGAGCACCGCCATATTAGAACTCACGCGTCGTGGCGGCGCCGTCGTTGCGCAATGGCCCGAACAGCAAAAGCGTGATCACTTAGGGTCGTTCGGATTTCAAGGTGATCGAGTCTTCGAGTCGGTCAAACATTTCTCAGGTGGTGAGCGCGCCCGACTGTCGCTCGCGATTCTGGTCGCACGTCGACCCAATTTATTGTTACTCGACGAACCGACCAACCATCTCGATCTCGAAATGCGCGATTCGTTATTACTCGCGCTGCAGGAATTTTCTGGTGCCGTCATCCTCGTATCGCATGATCGAGGATTACTGGGCAGCGTTTGTGACGAGTTTTGGTTGGTTCGCGATGGCGCTGCGACGCGCTTTGACGGCGATCTACAAGACTACGCGCAGTCGTTGGCCCGCGACGTTCGATCAGGGACATCGAGTCCCGCGCGACGTAGCGACGACGTGGTCGATCGTCGTGAACAGCGTCGCCGTGACGCAGCAGCACGGCAGCAATTAGCGTCTCTGCGTACCGAGCTCAAAACCGTCGAGAAGGACCTAGAGCGATTGTCGGCGCAGCGACGCGAACTGGAACAGCAAATGCTCGATGCAGCGTCGTCCAACTCCAGCGATCCCGCGATGCGGACGGTACCTCAACGCTTAGGGGTGCTGGTCAAGCAGATCGAAACTCTGGAAGAGCGCTGGCTCGAACTCGGCGCGGAGCTCGAAGCCGCCGCATCGTCAGACTGATCGCCCCGCTGCGGGGCGGCCGCGGAAGACCCCGAAAAAGAAAAGGGCGGATCTTGCGATCCGCCCAAACGGGGGTCACTCGTCAGAAGGGACGGTTGACGAGCGAAAGTTTAGCGGCGCCTCGAGGCATGTCAAGTATTTGTCCCGTACAAATATTGGACAAAGCTGAACAAGCCTCGGGGAAGGGACGGGACGACGCCGAAAACCTGAGAAATATTAAGGGGTTATTGTTTCAGGGCCGTGACCGCTGATAACTCGCCCGATAGCCCTTCGAGGGCGAGACGGGTCGCCGAACCGAAGGCTGAGACAATAGCTACCCGCCGGTTTTCCGCCGCCACCGCGGCGCCCGAGACCCGCCAGGTACCCATCGGAAGCCGGTCACGTCGGCGGATCAGACTCACATCGAGATCGACACGAATCGTCGGCTGAGCCGCTTGATCAGAATCGCCAGCCGTCGTGTATTCGGCATCGAAACGTCTGACGATCATTCGCAAAGTATAGGGCGCCGCAAGCGCAGCCGAATCGGCGTGGGCATCGAAGCCAGCCGCACGCAACTGATCTACTACAGCGACCTCAAGCAGACTCGGAATCGAACCGACCCAACGCGCATTGGCCAGAACGTCCAATCGGCCATCGGGCTGCGTCACCAAAATCGATCGCGTGTCATAGCCTGGCGCTGCCTCGATGCGCATCAGTTGGATCGGTGCGCTCAAGGGTGTCGTGGTCGCCAACTCGGCCCGATCGATCGTCGTCTTGAGCGAGTATTCGTCTGCCAAGGGGCGTTCGCTATCGAATGTCGAAGCGCATCCGGTAAGCAGACACAACAAAGAAATAGCGGCAGCCTTCATCGTGGCACCTCGATTCCGCGCGGTTTCTTCTCGTACAAGAGACTCGAAGGCTCTTCTCGTAATTCGCGAGACAGTTCTTTCACTTCCTCGGCGGTTGTACGTGTCTCACGCAACAGACTCTCGAACTCCGGAAGCCCTTGCTGCGCGAACTGAGTTATTCCGCCCGCACTCTCTGACAACAAAGTGTCTATTTTGGTACTGGCGGAGAGCAGATTATCGGAAGCTTGGGATAGCTTACCAACGCTCTGCGACACCAGCGGCGCACTTTGCTCCGTCATCTGTCGCAAAGAACCTGCAACGGCTGTCAAATCGCGTGACATTGAACGTAACTCTCGCGCCAAGGCCTGCGCCTCGCTCACCGTCGAGGGGAGTAACCGACTCGCTTTCTCGAGATTCACGATCGTGCTCGAAAGTGCATCCAGATTGTCGTCTGACAACAAACGACTCGCTCGCTGCGCCACCTCCGAAGCACGACCCATGACCTCAGGCACACCGGAGAGAAACACGTCGAAACCGGATCTAACCGAACGAATGACTGGATAAGACTCACTCGCCACGGCCGGCGCTAACTTCTTGGTCCCTGCATTACCGAGAAGATCGATGTACAGCAAACCCGTCACACCCAGCAGCGACAACTCCGCTACCGTTTTGTCAGAAATCGGCGCAGCTGAGTCGATATCGACGATCACCTGTACGCGAGCTGCCGAGCGACGATCAATATTCAAATCAATGACACGCCCGATATCGACACCCAGATAGCGAACCGTGCTGCCTACATTCAGCCCACTGACCGAGCCTTCGAAGTAAACCTCATAGCGCTCATAAGAGCGCGCGCTACGCCCATCGGAATACCAATAGACGAATGCGATCGCCATGCCTATGACCAACAGCACGAATGCGCCGACGGCGGTGTAGTTTGCTTCACGCTCCACGAGATGCTCCGAAACGACTGGCTCTGGCGCCGTGGAAGTACTCCCGAATCCAAGGATGCGGGTTATTGACGATTTCCTCGAGTGTGCCTGAGATCATCTTTCGATCAACGATGACGCCGACACGATTACAGGTTCGAAATATGGTGTCCAGATCGTGAGTGATCATGACCACAGTCAAACCTAGCTCCCTCTGTAGGCTCACCAATAACTCGTCGAAAGCAGCCGCACTGATCGGGTCTAGCCCCGAGGTAGGCTCATCGAGAAATAAGAGCTTTGGATCAAGCGCGAGTGCGCGAGCCAATGCCGCGCGCTTAATCATGCCCCCCGAGAGCTGAGAGGGATATTTGTAGGCTGCTTCAGCCGGCAATCCCACCAGTAAGACCTTGAGTAACGCCAATTCCTCGAGCGCACGATCCGAGAGATCAAGGTGCTCCAGCATCGGTAGTTGTACGTTCTGCAGAACGGTTAGCGAACTGAAGAGCGCGCCCGCTTGAAACGTCACACCGTACGTCATCTTAAGCCCGCGTAACTGTGAGTCCGCGAGCGTGGTGATATCGACGCCCGAGAGCTCCACTCGCCCTCGTTGCGGACGCCGCAGACCCAGTATCGTGTTGAGCAAGACGCTTTTGCCTGATCCGGATCCCCCGACGATACCGAAAATTTCGCCGCGCTCCACTTGCATGCAAAGACCATCGTGTACGGTCTGAGAGTCGAAGCGATTGACGATATCACTCACCACAATCACCGAATCGGCGCTCATATGCCGATCTCCATGAAGAGAACGGCGAACAGCGCGTCAGCGAGGATCACCATAAAGATTGCCTGAACTACCGCAACCGTCGTCAAGCGACCCAGCTCCCGCGAGGATCCGCGAACTTGCATGCCGCGATAGGTGCCTGCCGCCGCGATGAGAACGGCAAATACCGGCGCTTTGATGATGCCGACCCAGAAGGTCCACGCCGCAATCGACTCGTCGACTCTTTGGAAATATTGAACAAGCGGCATGTCGAGCAGCAAATGACACAACAAAGCGCCACCTGCTACCCCCACCGCATCGGCAATGACGGTGAGTAACGGGAGCGCAATAACAAGACCAATCCAACGTGGCAATACGAGAACTTCGATGGGTTCGACTCCGGTCGCTTTCAGTGCATCGATCTCTTGATTGAGCTTCATAGCTCCGATCTCGGCAGCGAACGCGCTCCCCGAGCGTCCAGCGACGATAATGGCAGTCAACAACACGCCAAGTTCGCGCAGAACGCCCACCGTTACCAAGTCGACAACAAAAATATCCGCGCCGAACTGCTGCAACTGCTGCGCGCCCATATAGGCGATGATGACGGCGATCAAAAATGCAATCAGCGCCACGATCGGTATGGCGGTAAGCCCCGTGTCGTACACATGTCGCGCAATCGAAATCGGACGCCAAACCCGCGGATCCTTCAAGGCACTCAGAAATCGGAGCACCGTGGCGCCGAGAAACGCCAGACCTTCAAGCCAGCCCGCAACCCGACCCCAAGCGTGACGACCCAGATTTTCGACCATCGAGCGAGAACCGCTTCCGACTGACGGCTCTGCCAATCCACTCCTGCCGAGCGTTTGGGCGACCAGCCGTAACATCGGCGGGTCGGGCGATGCCAACTCGACGGCGCGGTCGACTGCGAGCCGCACCCGCAGATCATGGATCAGCCAAGCACCCGATAGATCGAGCGATTCAATAGCTGATAAATCGAGATGAACAACGATGACGCCATCGAGTGCCAGCGCCTTCAGTGAGCGCTCGATTTCGCCGACACGTTGAATGGTCCAGTCGCCGAATAGCGACAACCGAAGCGTCTCGTTGTGACGCTCGGCTCGATACGCCATCAGGGCAGTTTCTTGTGCGCCCCGTCGCATAGAGGGGCGTTGGCCGTATGCTTGCAGCCGCAAAACCAAACTTTGGTGGAAGCTGTCGCCTCGTATTTCACCGGAGTGAAATCGGTCCCTTTATGAGACCCATCACAAAATGGCTGCTTGGCCGACTTGCCACAACTGCACCACCAGTACGTCTTGCCTGCCTCTACATCTACTGCGACGGGCGTGCGACTCGCGACAACGGGATCAGACATGGCAGACCTGCTTTACAAGGTTAAACTCAGTCCGAGTCTAACGCGAGGAACATGATGTCTACCACCATCGGCACTCCAGGTTCGCGCGGCGCCACGCGCTTGATGCTGCTCGGCTCGGGTGAACTTGGCAAAGAGGTCGCCATCGAAGCGCAACGTCTCGGTATTGAGGTCATCGCCGTCGATCGATACGCGAACGCGCCTGCCATGCAGGTTGCACACCGATCCCATGTCATTCGCATGCTCGATGCAGAGGCTTTGCGCGATATCGTTTTACGCGAACGTCCGGATTTCATCGTCCCAGAGATCGAAGCCATTGCAACCGATGAGCTCCTCCGACTCGAAGCCGAGGGTTTTCACATCGTCCCGACAGCGAAAGCTGCCAAGCTCACCATGGATCGAGAGGGCATCCGACGTCTTGCCGCCGAACAATTGGGATTGCCGACCTCGCGCTATCGATTCGCCTCTACCCTTGAGGAGTATCTCGAAGCACTCGACGACATTGGTACACCCTGTGTCGTGAAACCTGTCATGTCGAGTTCGGGTAAGGGGCAAAGCGTGATCAAAGAGAAGGCCGACGCCCAGGAGGCATGGCGCTACGCCCAAGAAGGTGGCCGAGCAGGTGCGGGTCGAGTAATCGTCGAAGGTTTCGTCGAGTTCGACTATGAAATCACCCTACTCACGGTAAGGCATGCGAACGGAACTGCCTTTTGCGACCCGATCGGTCACTTGCAGATCAGTGGTGATTACCGAGAGTCATGGCAGCCCCACCCCATGAGCGCCGCGGCGCTGGCGCGTAGTCGTGACATTGCGCTGCGGATCACCGATGCACTCGGTGGGCGGGGGCTTTTCGGAGTCGAGCTCTTCGTGAAGGGCGACGAGGTGTGGTTCAGTGAAGTATCACCTCGACCGCACGATACGGGGCTCGTCACCCTGATCTCTCAAGATTTATCCGAGTTCGCCTTGCACCTTAGAGCGATCCTCGGTTTACCGATACCCCATATCCGCGCACTCGGCCCCTCCGCTTCAACCGCCATCCTGATCGAAGCGGATACCGCGAATTTGCAATTTTCAAATCTTCAGGCGGCGCTGACCGAGCCAGACACCACGTTACGTTTGTTCGGCAAGCCCGAGGTACGCGGTCAAAGACGGATGGGGGTGGCCTTGGCGCGTGGCGACACTCTCGACGAAGCTCGCCGACGCAGCCGTGATGTGGCGGCCATCGTCACCGCGGGAGCGCAGGCCGTCGATTAGAGCTCCCGATCAGGCGTCATCCCGCCAGCGACGCAGTCGTACGACGATGAAGAAGCCGATCACAGCCGCGACCACGCCAAACCATAGGTCGGTCGTCGCGAGCATGTCGAGTGTGCCGAGCTGTTCATAGTTCCGAGCGATCTGTTGCATCACAGAGGCAGAGGTCGTTCCGTCGCCCGCGGAGATATTCAGATCAAGCTCACGGAAAAACCCGAACAGGCGGTTCGAGATAAAACCCGCGATCATGCTCGTGTTGAAAGCGATCTCTTCGAAAATGACCAAGAGCACAGGCGGTAACACAGCCCAAAGAAACGGGCTGCGCTTGGCATAGACAGACATCAAGAGCAAATAGACTGCGATCGGGGCATACCACAGTGCTGCTACTAAGACGTTTTGCAGCATGGTCAACTGCAAAACAAACCACGCATCAGGATGGAACGTGGTCAGGGGCGCAAGCGGTGTGCCACCCAATTTCAGGCTCACAATGGCGAACACCACGAGGCTCGTGATCATCGAGACGATCCACACCCACAACGGCACGAGCAACAAAGCCGTAGCGAGCTTCGAGCCGACCGTTTCCGCATCGGATACCGGCATCGACTTCCAAAACAAAATGCTGCGATCTTTCCGCTCGTTGTAGAGACTGTCGAGCATGTAGAACGCCAGCACAATCATCGCCACGAGCATTTGTGGAATGACGAGTGCGCCGAGCCATACGGCAAACAATTGTCGCTGATGAGAGAAGTCTGTCGATAACGCGGCAAACAATTCTTGTTCGTTGCCATCAAGATCAATTTTGACACTACCAGTGAAGTTGGCGCTCAGTAACGCCGTCAGCACGATGACTGCAGCGGTGATCAAAGGAGCCCAGATCAGGCCGCGATGTTCCCAAGTCTCGCGCCAAAGCAAGGTTTTCATAACCTTGAGGTTCATCGGGCACCCCCCGCGCTAACGCCAGCCGAATTCACGCCCGTCGAGTTACCACCATTCATCAACGCAACAAACAGATCGGAAATCGACGGTGTTCTAACATCGCCCCAAGCGGCAAGTTCGTCCGTCGTCGGCGCCCCACCCTTGCTGATATCGAAAACGAAAGCATGACGACCAAATACCTCGCGCTCATAGACAGGTCGTAGAGCGCGAGCGGCCGCCACATGATCGGACGAGGTCACGAGCTGCGAAAATCGACTGGGCAACGCATCGACCGTTGAATCGAGCACGATCTTGCCGTGACTGATGAAGAGTACGTCGGTCAGTAGATTCTCGACTTCTTCGACCTGGTGGGTCGTCACCAGAATGGTGCGTTCATGATCGAAATAATCGTTGAGCAAGGCTTCGTAGAAACTTCGTCGATAAAGCAGATCAAGACCGAGCGTCGGCTCATCGAGCACGAGTAACTTCGCATCGATAGCCATGATCAGTGCCAGATGAAGCTGCGTGATCATACCTTTGGATAGCTCGCCCACCTTGCTCTTGCGCTTGATGTCGGTGCGCGATAGCACGTCATCGGCTCGTTGCCGATCGAATTTCGGGTGAACCCCTGCGACATAGTCGAGCGCATGATCGACACGCAACCATTTTGGCAGGACCGCAACGTCGGCGATGAAGCAGACATCCTTCATCAAAGAATCACGCTCGGTGCGCGGGTCGCGTCCGAGCACCTGCAACTCGCCTTCGAAGGGAGTCAACCCTAGGATGGCCTTTAGCGCAGTGGTTTTGCCGGCACCATTTGGCCCCATCAATCCGACGATACGGCCGGCGGCCACATCAAAATTGAGACCGTCGAGCGCCAAAGTCGAACGACCATAGCGCTTGCGAACGTCGTGCGCGTGTATTACTGCTCCCATGGGAGAGTCCTCACTTCTGTTCTTGAGTTTCGAGCAGCTCGTCGATGGCAAGACCGAGACGTTCGATCTTGGCGCGGGTACGTGGCCACTCATCCGCCAGGAATCGTTGCCGCTCATCTTTGAGCAGCGCCGCTCTGGCACCGGCGTTGACGTACATGCCGCGGCCGCGTCGCTTCTCGACCAGTTGCTCGTCGACCAGCTCTTGATAGGCCTTGAGTACGGTCAAGGGATTGATCCGAAACTCCGCCGCGACGTTACGCACCGAGGGCAAGGGATCACCCTCCTTCAATGCTCCGTCGAGGATCATGGCGACGACCCGGTCCCGCAGTTGGCGGTAGATCGGTGCATCGTCATTCCACTGGCGGTCGATCATCTTTCCAACACCTTCAGGCCAGCGAAAACACCGAAACGGCAAATCGGGGGGCGACCGGCAGGTCGGCCGAAAGCGCCAAGCTCCACAGCATTGCGCTCGTCAGCAAGGCGGCGGCGACGGCAGCGACAGTCATGGTGGCTAGCGGTTTCGAGTAGGTCCATGTATGCACGTTAATACCTCTGGATTAAACAATCTAGTGTTATATATAACTACAACACTATAACGCAGTCAAGTGGCCACGGCACGGGCTGCCTGATCACGTAAAATTCGCGCGCCTATCAACGTGGAGAATTTCCGGATGAAGCAGCCCTTGAACGTCGCCATTACCGGCGCCGCTGGTCAGATTGGTTATGCCCTCGCTTTCCGTGTCGCCTCTGGCGCCATGCTCGGACCTGACCAACCGGTCAATCTGCACCTGTTGGAAATCACGCCGGCGCTGCCGACGCTGCAGGGCGTCGTAATGGAACTCAACGATTGTGCGTTCCCTACGCTCAACAAGGTCGTGGCCACGGACGATGCGCGCGTCGCCTTTAAGGATTGCCACGCTGCGCTGCTCGTTGGCGCGCGCCCACGCGGTCCTGGTATGGAGCGAAAGGACCTGCTGCTCGCCAACGCCCAAATCTTCTCGGCGCAGGGCAAAGCCCTTAACGATGTAGCGGCCCGCGACGTACGCGTGCTCGTCGTCGGAAATCCGGCCAACACCAATGCGCTGATCGCGATGAAGAATGCGCCGTCACTCAAGCCGCAGTCGTTCACAGCGATGACGCGCCTCGATCACAACCGTGCGCTGTCGCAACTGGCCGAAAAAACGGGCTGTCACGTGAATGACATCCAGAAAATGATCATCTGGGGAAATCATTCGGCGACGCAGTACCCCGACATCAACCACTGCCTTGTGAAGGGTCAGCCGGCTCGCTCCTTGGTGGACGCCAACTGGATCGAAAAGGATTTCATCCCGACCGTGCAGCAACGCGGCGCTGCCATCATCAAGGCCCGCGGCGCCTCCTCCGCCGCTTCTGCAGGCTCGGCCGCTATCGATCACATCCGCGACTGGTTCCGCGGCTCTTCCGCTGGCGATTGGGTATCCATGGGCATTCCCTCGGATGGCAGCTACGGTATTCCCGAAGGCGTCATCTACTCGTATCCGGTCGTCTGCCGTAATGGCCAGTACGAAATCGTACAGGGCCTTGCGATCGACGAGTTCAGCCGTCAGCGTATGGATGCCACGCACAAGGAATTGCTGGAAGAGCGGGACGGCGTAAAGGATCTACTCGGCTAACCCCCCTCGCTCAAGCGAACTCATCAAGAGGGGCCGCATCGGCCCCTCTTTTTTTGTCTGACCTCTTGTAGGCTATGGCCATGACTAACGCGATCATCTCCATCACTCTGGCCCTTCTCGCCGCCTGGGCGCTCACCGCCACCGGCGGCATCATCGCACTGCTCTTCGTGGCAGCCGTGTTGTATCTCGCCTATAAACGATTGAGCTTGCTGGCATTCACCGCCACGTTCTTCGTACTGCTAACAGCGTACAGCGCCGCCGGCGAACCAGCGGGTATATGGAAGGGAATTCTTTGGCTGCTTTTCTTTGTTTTAGTGGCGTTCAATGTGCATCCGATGCGAAAGGCGGTGATAACGCGACCCTTCATGAAGATCTATCGACGCATGTTGCCGTCGATGTCCTCGACGGAGCGCGAAGCACTCGAAGCGGGCACCGTATGGTGGGACGGTGAGCTCTTCACCGGTAATCCCGACTGGTCGAAGTTACTCGGGGCCAAGACGCCGCGACTGACTGCTGAAGAACAAGCTTTTCTGGATGGCCCCTGTGAAGACCTCTGTCGAATGATTGACGACTTCGACATTACTCATCGTCGTGGCGATATGCCGCCCGAAGTGTGGGAGTTCCTGAAGAGCAAAGGCTTCTTCTCGATGATCATCCAGAAGAAGTACGGTGGTCTCGAGTTCTCCGCCTATGCACACTCATGTGTACTGGCCAAACTCTCGAGTCGTAGCGCCGTCGTCTCATCAACTGTGGCCGTGCCCAACTCGCTCGGCCCCGGCGAGCTGCTGCAGCACTACGGCACGGAAGATCAAAAAAATCATTACCTGCCGCGCTTGGCACGCGGTGAAGATATCCCTTGCTTCGCGCTCACAGGGCCAAGAGCAGGTTCCGATGCTGCGTCGCTCCCGGATACGGGTGTGATTTGTCGCGGGCAATGGCAAGGCCAAGACATCATCGGCATCCGCCTGAATTTCTCCAAGCGCTACATCACGTTGGCGCCGGTCGCGACGGTCATTGGCTTGGCTTTCCGTCTTTTCGATCCGGAACGTTTACTCGGTGATCGGGAAGATATCGGCATCACCTGCGCGCTTATCCCGCGTGGCACGCCGGGCGTCTCGATCGGCCGACGTCATTTCCCGCTCAACGTGCCGTTCCAGAATGGCCCTATCCATGGCGAAAACGTCTTCGTGCCGCTCGATTTCATCATCGGGGGTCCGAAAATGGCAGGCCAGGGCTGGCGGATGCTTGTTGAGCAATTGTCTGTGGGTCGATGCATCTCCCTTCCCTCAAGCGGAACGGGCGGTGGCAAGGCGGCCGTCTTCGCCACCGGCGCCTATTCGCGAATCCGCCGGCAATTCAACATGCCGGTTGGTCAGTTCGAAGGAATCGAGAGCGTTATCGCGCGCATGGTAGGACTGACATACACGATGGATGCCGCACGATCCGTGACGGCCGGCGCGATCGACGGCGGAGAAAAGCCCTCAGTGCCTTCAGCCATGTTGAAGTATCACGTCACGGAAATGAGCCGCATGGTCGCTAACGACGCGATGGACGTTCATGGCGGTAAGGGTATTTGTCTTGGCCCCAAAAATTACCTCGGCCGCGGTTATCAAGTCGTTCCAGTCGCCATCACGGTCGAGGGAGCGAATATTCTCACGCGCAGCCTCATCATCTTCGGACAAGGGGCGATTCGTTGTCATCCGTTCGTTCTCAAGGAAATGGAAGCCGCACGAAATCCCGATCGTCAGCGCGGTGTCGACGATTTCGACGCCGCCCTGTTTGGTCATATCGGATTCACCTTGAGCAACGCTGTGCGCTCCTTCGTGATGGCATTGACCAACGCGCGTTTCACGGCTGCACCCGACGCTGGTCTCGCAACGCGCTACTACCAACATATTGTTCGTTTTTCCGCGAGCTTCGCTTTCGCGGTCGATGTGGCGATGTTGTCGTTGGGCGGTTATCTGAAAAAGAAGGAAAATCTCTCTGCCCGCCTCGGCGACGTTTTGTCATACATGTATCTGGCATCGATGGTGCTCAAGCACTACGAGAACCAAGGTCGTCGCAAGGAAGATCTACCCATCGTTGAATGGGCATGTCGTCACCTGCTGTATCAGGCCCAAGAACAGCTGCACGGCTTCCTGCGAAATTTCCCGAACCGTTTTCTGGCTGCCACGATGCGCTTTCTGATTTTTCCACGTGGCTTGCAATACTCGGCACCCGACGATCGACTGGGTCGCAAGCTCGCCGCGCTCGTCACCTCACCGACTGAGACTCGAGATCGTCTTTGTTATCCGGTCTACCGTCGGATCGAACAAGGCAACGCCCTCGGCCTGCTGCAAGAAGTGCTCGAAATGGCAGAGCGCGCCGAAAGTCTTGAAAAGCGAATCCGTGTCGAAGGCGTCAAAACAGGTCGAATCCACTCGTTGGACCTGCCTGGACAAATCGCTGAGGCGCAAGAGATCGGCATTATCAACGCCGACGAAGCTGTGTGGTTGCGGGCCTATGATCGCAAGGTCATGGATTTGATCCATGTCGATGATTTTGCGCCAGACGAACTTGGCACACAGTCACAACCGCGCATGCAGGTGTCACTCAAAATCAACGAGCACGACGTCGTTTCGTGAATTGTCTGAACTGCAATGCCCCGCTGACTGGCGCGTTCTGCGCCAGCTGCGGGCAGCGGCACGTCACAAAGCAACCGACCGTTGCTTACTTGCTGGAAGAGACGGTCGAAACGCTGACGCATGCCGATTCGCGGCTGTGGATCACGCTGCGTTATCTGATGACCAAACCGGGCTTTCTGACCCGTGAGTATTTCGCGGGTCGCCGTAGCGCCTATCTGCCGCCGATTCGTCTCTATCTGATTATCAGCGTCATATTTTTCCTGCTGGCCTCGTTACCACCAGCAAACGAGACTCGCCATAAGCCGATCGAACTCGACACGACAACCGAGAATCGATTTTGCGAATGGCAATTCGAGGGGCCTTTCGCAGAGTTCCTCCAACCGCGATTTCGAGCGGCATGCGAACGAATGAAGGTCGACAACGGCGCCAAGCTCGTCGAGAACTTTCAACGTAATGCGCCCAAAGCGATGTTCGTGCTGCTACCGGCTTTCGCCGCGCTGATGATGCTGTTTTTCTGGAGCCCACGACGACTGTATGCCGAGCATCTGCTCTTTCTAATCCACAATCACAGCGCGATCTTCGCAATCTTGGTGCTCGATTCGCTCGCAGCCTATGTGCTGCCCGTTGCCGTCGGTGGATGGTTGAGTGGAGCCATCTTTGGCTATCTCACCTGGTATTGCTGGCGGGCACTCCGTGTGTTCTACGACAAGAGTCTCCCGAAGACGTCATGGCTGTTCGTCATGCTGGGCCTCGTGTATTGGATTTTGGCCTTGATGACCTTGATATTGACCGGCTTCGCCTCGCTTCTCGCAAGCTAAAAGATGCTCCGCCCACAGAGGGTCATACTGCATGTCGACATGGATGCGTTCTACGCATCGGTCGAACAACGGGATAACCCGCGGTTGCGTGGCCAACCGCTGATCGTAGGCGGAGTGAGTGGTCGAGGCGTCGTCGCTGCGGCAAGCTATGAGGTGCGCGCATTCGGAGTGCGCTCGGCTATGCCAGTGAGTCGTGCCCTGCAGCTATGCCCAGACGCTATCTGCGTACGACCACGGATGGCGCGATATGCGGAAGTGTCCGCGCAGATCTTCGAGATATTCAACGAATTCACGCCCTTGGTAGAGGGCCTGTCTCTCGACGAGGCTTATCTCGATGTCACCGCGAGTCTCGCTTTAAAAGGTGATGCCGTTTCAATCGCTCGGGATATTAAGCGCTTGATACGAGAGCGTACCGGGCTCAACGCATCCGTGGGTGTTGCACCCAACAAGCTCGTTGCCAAGATTGCGTCTGATCTTGATAAACCGGACGGTCTCACGGTCGTTGATCCCGACCGCATACCCGAAACACTCGGACCGCTATCAGTCAAACGTCTTCCGGGACTTGGGCGTAAGAAGGGCGATGAACTGCTTACCGCCGGCATCAAGACCATCGGCGATTTGCAAAGAGCGACGGACACTCAACTAGATCGATGGTTCGGTCGACATGCATCGTACTGGCGCGCTCGAGCAAACGGCATCGATGATAGAGCGGTCGAGCCTGAACACGATGAGAAATCGGTCAGCAACGAGCAGACTTATTCGAACGATCTCACGGATGAACGTGAGATGTTCGCAGAAATCAGTGCGCTCAGCGACAAGGTCAGCGCCAGACTACGTCGCAAAGGATTGCGCGCGCGCTGTGTCGGGATCAAGGTTCGCCAAGCTGATTTCGTGACGTTCAGTCGCCAAAAGACGCTCGCCGCTGCCACTGACGAAACTCGTCTCGTGATGACCACGGCAACCGATTTACTACGCGCTTTTCTGCGTGAAAAGCCCCGGACGAAAGTGCGCCTACTGGGGGTAACAACCTCGGAATTCGATGCGGCTCAGCAGCCAGATCTATTTTCAGACGTTATTAAACCAACATCGTCGATCGATACGACCATCGATGCCATTCGTCAAAAGTTCGGCACTGTTGCTGTTGCTCGAGCAAGCGGACTCTTAAGAAAGAGTGACCGATCGCGGTCGACACCATCCCGTCGACGCGAAGATTAATCCGCAGATCGCCCCCGCCACAGCGCCAAAAATATGCGCATCGGTCGCAACGAGTACACCACTAATCAGAGCGCCTGTATCGGATAGTTGTTCGAAAGCCAACTTGAGCAAACCGACGAATGCCGCTACGAACGCGAGCCGCTCACCGTCAGCTATTCGGATCGCGATACCGGCGGCTGCGATCGAGTGAATCAGGGCGGACGATCCGACGTACCACTCGAAGGCCGTCAGCCACCATAAACCCAAATCAATGGAGATGATCGCGACGGCCGATACGATCACCCAACCCTTCTTGGTCAAGGCATTGGATAGCCAGGCGAACACCAACCCGAATCCGGCTGCGTTTAGCAGCGCGTGACGCAAATCAAGATGTAACCAGTGTGCACACCAACTGCGCCAGAGCCATTCGATGGGAGGCGCCTCTCGAGACCAGCGTAGCAACTCGCGAATCGGCTCAGGGATAAGCCCACCCACAAGGAAACTGATCGCAATCAAGGCTGCGATCGCCAGATCTATTCGTCGGGACACAACTGATATCGGTGAGCGTGACCGACGGGTGTAGCACTCGCGAGCGCCGCATATCCTGGCGATGGTAGCTCGAGACTGCCAATGTTAACTTCGGCGATCTTCGTTGGTCCTTCAATACCAACGGCATAGTCTCGCGCCGGCATCGTGAATCCATCGCCACGGCACTTCAAATAGGCTTCTTTGCGCGTCCAGATTTTTAAAAAGACCTCATCCCGCGCGGATTCCGAGGCTGCTTCCGCTTGACGCAGCAGCGCTTGCTCATCAGCGGTGAAGACGCGTTTGGCGAGTTGCGAGGCGCGCGGTACAGAGCGCGGCACTTCGATATCTACGCCGATGCTCGCACGCAGACTGACACCAACGAGTAATAACGAGCCGCTATGACTGAGGTTGAAGTGACAATGCTGGTGAGGCGGTTTGAGCGCAGGCTTCCCATGTTCATCCAATTCGAAGCGCAGCTCGATCGGCCTCTGATCCAACAGGCTGGCCAGAATCCGCCGCAGCACCATACGAGAGCTGATGAAGCGCTCCCGGGAAATTCCCTCCGGCTTGAGTCTTGCTCGTTCCCAATCAAGTGGATCGAGACATTCTCGATGCTCGTCACTGGAGCTGTCCCATCGGTCAAGATCAGTCAACCATAGATGACAGTCTTCGCTCGGCACGAGCGCCGCAACGGAGCCGAGAGAGTGCGGCGATAGCGCAAGCCAAGATGAGCCAACGGTAGGCACGGTGCGCGCGACTATGCCGCGCAGCCTCAGTCCATGCAATACTCCAATCTGGAAAGGGGGACACCGCGGATTTCCGCGGCCGTAGACGCATGTCTTTCATTCTTGATGCGCTGAAAAAATCTGAAGAAGAACGGCTCCGTCAACAAAATCCGTCGACGCTGCCAACCTCCGCGCTACGCTCGAGCGGCAGAACGCCATCGTGGGTATGGGCTCTGCTCGGGCTATTGGCCGTCAATCTCGTGGTTCTCGCCTTCGTCTTGGTGAAGCCGGCGACCTCGCTACCGGCAGCAGCTCCTGTTCCACCATCGACGGTGACACCGCTGATCGCTCCATCGATCGCGCCATCAATCGCAACAGCCACGGATAGACTGCCCTCAGCGCCTGATGCGAGTGCGCCAACGGCCATGCCGTCGGCGCCTACACCAAGGTCGGACACGAGGCCGACGCCAGCAGTTGCCTCGCTTGCCGCCGTACCCACTCGCGATCAGCAGATAGCCGCCGGCGCCAATCTGCCGGTCACGACACTCAATCTCCACGTTTACGATGCAGATCCGAGTAAGCGATTCATCCTGCTCAATGGCGAGCGTCTACGCGAGAGTGACGCAAGTCGTGACGGTCTCAAGGTCCTTTCCATCACGCCCGAGGGAGTCGTCTTGTCTTACGGAAGCTCCTCGTTTGCCGTTTCGATTGAGGGACGCTAATGGCCCAGACTGTCGTAATGGATGAGCTCGACGGTCTGCAACTGGCCAACGCGCTGCGCGCAGGGATCTACCGTCTGTTCGAACGCACCGATCACATCAACAAGATCAATGTATTCCCCGTTCCGGATGGCGATACGGGTACGAATATGTCGATGACCTTGAGCGCTGTGCTTGCGGCGATCGATCGTGCTCCGGAACCGCATGCGGGAACGCTACTCGTTCGGGCGGCCGATGCGGCACTGGATGGTGCTCGTGGTAACTCGGGGGCGATCCTTGCGCAGTTTTTGCTTGGTCTCGGTGATGGCGCGGGTCATCTGGCACGTCTTGGTCGTCGCGAGTTTGTCGCTGCGGTCAACAAGGGATCTGTCTATGCGAGAGACGCATTAAGCCAACCGCGCGAAGGCACGATTCTGACGGTACTGAGAGAATTCGCTCATGCATCCGAGGCAACGCTCGGACAATCCCGAAACTTCGGAGAGTTATTTTCAGAGGCTCTAGTACGCGTCCGCACCAGCTTAGAGGCGACGCGCTCGCAGCTCGACGAACTGCGCATCGCCAATGTCGTCGATGCGGGGGCTCTTGGATTCGTCGAAGTACTCGAGGGTATGCGACGGTTTCTGGAGACGGGCGAAGTAGGCCCCGTCGTTGCGCCACTGCACGTGGGTGACGAGGCCATGGCTGATGGCGGTAGCTTGTCGGCTGATCAGGACTTCCGCTACTGCACTGAATGTTTGATCACCGCTAGCGAAGAGCGACAACTCGATCTGCGTCAGCTGCGAGAGCACTTCGCCGAAAAGGGCGCGAGCCTCGTGGTCAGTGGCAACAAGTACAAGGCGCGGATTCATATCCACACCAACATGCCCGACGACGTGTTTCGTCTGGCGGCAGATTACGGCGTCGTATCAGCGCAGAAAGCTGACGACATGCAATTACAGCAATCGGCAGCCCATCACAGAAAAACTCAGAGAATCGCGATCGTCACAGACTCCGGGGCCGACATACCGGATTCGTTCACCGAACGACTTGGCATCATGATGGTGCCGGTGCGGATTCAATTCGGAGCTCGCTCTTATCTCGATAAGGTGAGCATGACACCGAGTGAATTCTATCGAGAGTTGCTCGTGAATCCGGAGCATCCGAAAACATCCCAGCCACCGCCGGGTGACTTCCGGCGCATGTTCGAATTTCTGGCCTCGCACTATGAAGGCGTCGTGTCGGTGAATCTCACCGCGCGTCACAGCGGCACTTGGGATGCCGCAACCAAGGCTGCTGATCGCGTGGCTCCGGCAGGCAAGCCGATCCGCGCAATCGATAGTCGTAATGCCTCGGTCGGACAAGGACTCGTCACGATCGCCGCTGCCGAGGCAGCAGCAGCGGGTGGCGACATAGATGCCGTGGCCGCTGCCGCTCGCACGGCGCTTGAGCAGACTCGTACTTTCGCACTACTCAAAGACATCAAGTTTGCGGTACGCGGTGGTCGAGTCCCCGCTATCGTCGGCACGATCGCCAAATGGCTACGCCTCAACGTCATACTGCACACGCATCCGGACGGCCGTATTGCCGCGGGCAGCGGGCTCATCGGCCGACTCAATCTAAGACAACGCTTTGCAAGGCATGTGGTGAAGCAGGTAGGCGCGTTGGCGCCCAACGAGACACTGCGAATTTTGGTAGGCCACGGCGATCTACCGAAAGAAGCCGAACTTCTGCAAGCAGACTTGCTCAGGCTGCTCGATCCGACTCGTATCGAGTGGTTGGCAGTGACCGAGATGAGTCCGGCGGTCGGCGTGCACGGCGGACCCGGAACTCTAATCGTGGCAGTTCAACGCAAAGCGGCAACGACCTCAGGCGGAGCCTGAACGAGTTCGATCAAAACGCCCTCACCGGCGATAGGAAACTCGTCGTTCGACTTCGGGTGCAGAAAACAAATATCGTGACCTGCCGCACCCTTACGGATGCCGCCAGGCGCGAAGCGCACGCCGCGGCTAGTAAGCCACTCGACGGCTTTAGGTAAATCGTCAATCCACAGACCGATGTGATTGAGTGGCGTTTGATGCACAGCCGGCTTCTTGTCTGGATCGAGCGGCTGCATCAGATCAACCTCCACCGTATATGCGCCGCGACCCATCGCACAAATATCTTCATCAACGTTTTCGCGTTCGCTGACGAAGTTGCCGGTGACGTCGAGTCCCAACATATCGACCCACAGCGTCTTGAGACGCTGTTTGTCGGGTCCGCCGATGGCGACCTGCTGAATACCGAGAACCTTGAATGGCCGCTCTGCTGCGATCGACATGACCGACAACCTCACTCGAATCGCATGATGACTTGATCGACGGCGAGGCTATCGCCCTTCTTGGCAACCACGTCGGTCACTACGCAATCCTGCGTCGCAAAGAGAATATTCTCCATCTTCATGGCCTCGATGGCGGCAAGCTTTTCACCGGCGCGAACCGTCTGTCCCGGTTGTACGGCCACATCGACCAGCAAGCCGGGCATTGGTGACAACAACACTTTGGACAAATCGGGTGGCGCCTTGAACGGCATCAAAGCTTCAAGCTCCGCCTGACGTGGCGAAAAGACACGCGCGAACAACGAGGCGCCGTTGTGAGAAATGCGGTAGCCAAGACCGGCTCGTTCTATTTGCGCACAGAAGGTACGTCCATCAAAACTGCCATGCACGGCGATGTCGCGAAGATTGTCCTCGAAGGAAACCTCGTGCGTTTGCCCTGCGATCGTCACGTGAAACGCAGCACCCGCAGGACGCACCGTCACAGGGATCTGATCGCGACGACCCGACTCATCGGTCAAGACGATAACGAACTCCTCGCGAATACGAACCTCGCGGTGACGACGTTGGCCCGTTAAGGTCGCAGCGCGTTCACGCGAGCGGCGATGTGACACTGCCGCCAATGCCAACAAGAAGCCAGCCTGCTCGTGTGCCACGCTGCTCGCTGAGAATCCTTTCGGATAGTGCTCGGCTATGAATCCAGTATTGAAATCACCAGCCGTGAATTTCGGATGTGCGAGCAACGCCGCCTGGAACGGGATGTTGCTCGAGATGCCGCGTATCACGAAACCGTTGAGCGCTTCACGCATCCGCGCGATGGCTTCGTTTCGATCACGTCCATGCGTGATCAGCTTGGCGATCATCGAGTCGTAAAACATCGGGATCTCGCCACCTTCGTAAACGCCGGTGTCGACACGTACGCCACCGCCCTGAGGAACAGGTTGTGAAGCCTCCATGTTCTGTTCGGGGGGGCGATATTTCACCAATCTTCCCGTCGAGGGGAGGAAGTTGCGATAGGGATCCTCGGCATTGATGCGGCACTCGATAGCCCAGCCGTTGCGCGCAATCTCGCTCTGCTTAAATGAGAGCTTCTCACCTGCTGCAACACGAATCATTTGTTCGACGAGATCGAGACCTGTGATGCACTCGGTCACCGGGTGCTCCACCTGCAGTCGCGTGTTCATCTCGAGGAAGTAGAAACTCTTATCCTTTCCAACGACGAACTCGACTGTGCCTGCACTCTGATAGTTGACCGCTTTGGCCAAGGCAACAGCCTGCTCGCCCATGGCTTTGCGAGTTTTGTCATCGAGAAAGGGGCTCGGCGCCTCTTCAATAACTTTCTGGTGTCGACGCTGAATGGAACACTCGCGCTCCCACAGATAAACGCAGTTACCGTGAGCGTCACCAAGCACTTGGATCTCGATGTGGCGCGGCTCTTCGACGAACTTTTCGATGAAGACGCGATCGTCACCGAAACTGTTACGCGCCTCATTACGACAGGAAGTGAAGCCATCAAAGGCTTCTTTGTCGTTCCAGGCAACGCGCAAGCCTTTACCGCCACCGCCTGCGCTCGCCTTGATCATCACCGGATAGCCGATTCCCTTGGCGATATCGACGGCCTTCTCCGCGGACTCGATCGGATTGTTATAACCCGGGATCGTGTTGACCTTTGCCTTCGCTGCTAGTTCTTTGGACGCGATCTTGTCGCCCATGGCCGCGATTGAAGCCGTCTTAGGACCGATGAAGATGATGCCTTCTTCCTCGACGCGACGAGCAAACTCGGCATTCTCGGACAGAAATCCGTAGCCAGGATGAACCGCCTCGGCACCGGTTTTCTTACAGGCCGCGATGATCTTGTCGGCAACTAGATATGACTCGCGCGACGGCGCCGGACCCAACAATACGGCTTCGTCGGCTAACTCGACATGACGCGCGTCACGGTCCGCTTCTGAATACACCGCAACCGTCTTGATACCCATGCGGCGGGCCGTCTTGATGACGCGACAGGCAATTTCACCACGATTGGCGATCAGGATTTTTTTGAACATGATTGACCTTGCTCCTTCACGCCATCACAGAGGAATGTTGCCGTGCTTGCGCCACGGCTCTTCAAGTTTCTTGTCGCGCAATACGGTCAATGCGCGGCAGACTCGTCGACGAGTACCGTGCGGCATGATCACATCGTCGATGTAGCCGCGAGCACCCGCCACGAACGGATTGGCGAACTTCTCCTTATATTCCGCCTCGCGAGCAGCCAGCTTCTCCGGATCGCTCTTCTCGTTGCGGAAGATGATTTCGACGGCGCCTTTGGCGCCCATGACAGCGATTTCGGCATTTGGCCAAGCGAAATTCACATCGCCACGCAGATGCTTAGATGCCATGACGTCGTAGGCACCACCGTAGGCTTTGCGCGTGATCACGGTGATCTTCGGAACCGTACACTCGGCATAGGCATACAGCAGCTTCGCGCCGTGCTTGATGATGCCGCCATACTCCTGCGCAGTGCCGGGCATAAACCCGGGCACGTCGACAAAGGTGACGACCGGGATGCTGAAAGCATCGCAAAAACGAACGAAGCGTGCAGCTTTAATGCTGCTCTTGATATCGAGACAGCCTGCTAATACCAGCGGCTGGTTGGCGACGATGCCGACCACCTGGCCGTCCATGCGCGCAAAACCAATGAGAATATTCTTGGCGTAATCCGGCTGAAGTTCGAAGAACTCACCGTCGTCGACGATCTTGGTGACAAGCTCCTTCATGTCGTAGGGCTTATTCGGATTATCCGGAATCAAAGTGTCGAGAGAAAAGTCGTCGCGATCCGGCGGATCACCCGCTTCTCGCATGGGTGCCTTTTCGCGATTATTAGACGGCAGATAGTTGAAGAATCGGCGCACCATCAAAAGCGCATCGACATCATTCTCGAAGGCGAGATCGGCGACGCCACTACGAGTGGTGTGCGTAATCGCACCACCAAGATCTTCGGCCGTGACTTCCTCGTGGGTGACGGTTTTGACGACTTCTGGACCGGTCACGAACATGTAAGAGCTGTCCTTGACCATGAAAATAAAGTCGGTGAGCGCGGGGCTGTACACCGCGCCGCCGGCGCTTGGGCCCATGATCAAGCTGATCTGCGGCACGACCCCAGAGGCTGTCACGTTGCGCTGAAATACCTCGGCATAACCACCGAGTGACGCCACGCCTTCTTGAATGCGTGCGCCACCGGAATCGTTGATACCGATGACAGGTGCGCCCACCTTCATCGCCATATCCATGACTTTGCAGATTTTCTGAGCGTGAGCTTCGCTCAGCGAACCGCCAAAGACAGTGAAATCCTGACTGAATACGAACACCAATCGACCGTTGATGAAACCGCAGCCTGTCACGACGCCATCGCCAGGGATTTTTTGATCCTGCATGCCAAAGTCGCTGCAGCGATGTTCGACAAACATATCCCACTCTTCGAAGCTGCCTTCATCCAACAGCAACTCAACGCGCTCGCGCGCAGTCAATTTGCCCTTGGCGTGCTGTGCTTCTATGCGCTTAGGCCCGCCACCCTGACGCGCTTGTGCCCGCTTCTTCTCGAGCTGCTGAATGATGTCATGCATGAGTGGATTCCCTTTTTTCGAATAGGTCTAGCAACTTGCGGGCAGCAGACGATGGCGCCATTCGCGAATGGCTGACATCGTCTAGCACAGCAGGAAGCGCCGCTCGGACTGCGGCTGATTCACGAAAATCGGCGGCCAACCGGGCATGGACTTGATCCCACATCCAGGTCAGCGCCTGCTGACGACGCTTCTCGGCAAATTCTGCGGTGGCCTCGCGCAATCGTTTGAACTCCTGCACTTCGGCCCAGAACTGATCGAGCCCTTGTGCACGCAGCGCGCTGCCTCGCATCACCCGGGTCTGCCAACGATTCTCGCCGCTCGTACCGGGTGCTCCCGTGAAGCGCAACACACGCAATGCACTGGTGATCTGCGCTTCGGCCCGAGTCGCCGCATCAGGATCAAGATCGGCTTTGTTGATGACGATGAGGTCGGCCATTTCCATGATGCCCTTCTTCATCGCTTGCAGATCATCGCCGGCGTTCGGCAACTGCAATAGCACGAACATGTCGGTCATGCCTGCAACGGTGGTCTCGGATTGACCGACACCCACCGTCTCGACGATCACGACGTCATAGCCAGCAGCCTCGCAAACGAGCATCGCCTCGCGCGTTTTCTCGGCAACGCCGCCTAAGGTGCCGGAAGAAGGACTCGGTCGAATGTAGGCACGATCGTGCACGGACAGGCGCTCCATGCGCGTCTTATCACCGAGTATCGAACCACCCGACACGCCCGATGAAGGATCAACTGCAAGCACGGCCACTTTGTGCCCACGCTCGATGAGATACATGCCCAAAGATTCGATGAAGGTCGATTTGCCAACGCCCGGCACACCCGAAATACCGAGACGCAGCGCACGACCACTCTCAGGCAGCAAGGCATCGAGCACCGAATCGGCGCGAACGCGATGCTCAGGCAGCGTCGATTCGAGCAAGGTGATCGTCTTCGCCAGCGCCCGACGATCGCCGGCACGCACGGCGGCGATCAAGGCGAGGTCATCCCTATCAACCAATGGCACAGGCATCCTTGATGTGCTTTAACACGTCACGTGCGCTGTCAGGGATCGGCGTACCCGGCCCATAGATGCCTTTGACTCCGGCACCATACAAAAACTCGTAGTCCTGCTGTGGCACCACGCCACCCACAAACACGATGATGTCGTTGGCGCCCTGCGCGCGCAGCGCTCGAATGATTTCCGGCACCAGCGTCTTATGACCCGCCGCGAGGGTGCTGACACCGACCGCATGAACATCGTTCTCGATGGCCTGGCGGGCACACTCTTCCGGCGTTTGGAATAGTGGTCCGACATCGACATCAAAACCAAGGTCTGCAAACGCGCTCGCAACGACTTTCGCGCCACGATCATGTCCGTCTTGGCCTAGCTTCGCGATCATCACACGCGGTCGCCGTCCAGCTGCTGCAGCGAACGAATCGATCTCCGTTTTCAATGCATTCCAAGAATCTGCGCTCTCATAAGCCCCTGCGTACACGCCACTGACCTCCTGAGAGTTGGCACGATGACGGCCCCAGACTTGCTCGAGGGCGTCACTGACCTCGCCGACCGTGGCGCGCTCGCGCATCGCAGCGATACTGAGCTCGAGCAGATTGCCATCGCCCTGCCGTGCAGCATGGGTCAATGCAGCGAGCGTCTGACGTACACGCGCCTCGTCACGCGAAGCACGGAGCGATTTGAGACGCGCGATTTGATTTTCACGAACCGCGACGTTGTCGATCTCTAGAATTTCGACAGGGTCTTCCTTGTCGAGCTTGAATTTGTTGACGCCGACGATGACGTCGCGCCCAGAGTCGATTCGCGCTTGTTTCTCGGCGGCGCTAGCTTCGATGCGCAGCTTAGCCCAACCGCTATCCACCGCACGCGTCATGCCGCCCATCGCATCGACTTCCTCGATGATGGACCACGCCTTGTCTGCCATCTCCTGAGTCAGGCGCTCCATCATGTAGCTGCCTGCCCAAGGATCGACCACTTTGGTGATCTGAGACTCTTCCTGCAGGATTAGCTGCGTATTGCGAGCGATACGCGCACTGAACTCGGTCGGAAGCGCGATCGCCTCATCAAAAGAATTGGTGTGCAGACTTTGAGTGCCGCCGAAAACGGCGGCCATCGCTTCGATCGTGGTGCGAACGATGTTGTTGTAGGGATCCTGCTCGGTGAGACTCCAGCCCGAAGTCTGGCAGTGCGTGCGCAGCATCAAGCTCTTCGGGTTCTTGGCGCCGAAGCCCGACATGATCTTCCACCAAAGCAGACGAGCCGCACGCATTTTGGCGATCTCGAGATAGAAGTTCATACCGATACCCCAGAAGAAACTGAGGCGTCCGGCAAACTCATCAACGTCGAGACCCTTTGCGATGGCGGTTTTGACGTACTCCTTGCCATCGGCGAGGGTGAAAGCCAGCTCGAGTGCTTGATTCGCTCCAGCCTCTTGCATGTGGTAGCCGGAAATCGAGATGGAGTTGAACTTCGGCATCTTCTTCGCCGTGTACTCGATGATGTCGCCGACGACACGCATCGAGGGTTCCGGTGGATAGATGTAGGTGTTTCGCACCATGAATTCTTTGAGAATGTCGTTCTGGATCGTTCCCGACAGCTGATCCTGAGCGACGCCCTGTTCTTCTGCGGCCACCACATACGCCGCCAACACCGGCAACACGGCTCCGTTCATGGTCATGGAAACCGAGACGCGATCGAGCGGTATTCCGTCGAAGAGAATCTTCATGTCCAAGACGGAATCGATAGCAACACCGGCCTTGCCGACATCACCCGTAACGCGGGGGTGGTCACTGTCGTAACCACGATGGGTCGCCAAATCGAATGCAACCGACACGCCCTGTCCGCCGGCTGCCAAGGCTTTGCGATAAAACGCGTTCGAAGCTTCCGCCGTCGAAAAGCCGGCGTACTGACGGATGGTCCACGGGCGGACCGCGTACATGGTCGCCTGCGGACCGCGGATGAACGGCGCGAAGCCAGGAAGGGTGTCGGTATAAGACAGTCCCTCGAGATCAGCGGCGGTGTATAGCGGCTTGACCTCAAGACCCTCAGGCGTGGTCCACACTAGGGCGTCGGGGTTGCCCCCCGGCGCAGACTTGGCAGCCGCCTTAGTCCAGACCCCGATGGAGTCGGAGTTCAGAATATCGTCCTTGCTCATGACATCCCTGCAACCCGGGCGAAAAACCTCGGCAGTCTAGCAAGGGGGGCGTTTAGCGGCGAGCAGCGACGACGAAGCCGCCCAAGAAACGGGGTATTCGTGAACTAAGTCTTTTAAATCAACGACTTAAATGATTACCGGGTGGCCGCAGCGCGGTGACTGATGCGTACCAGTTTCGCGACGTCGTAGCCCATGGCGCCGACCTTGCCCACCAACTCCCGATACCGCGCCTCGTCGATGGTCGGGGTACGGGCCATGATCCAGACGTAGTCGCGAGCGCTGCGCGCAATGATCGTCTCAGTGTAGTTCGCATCAACGTGTGAAATGACGTACTCGGCCTTGATCGGCCAGATGAACTGCATGCCCCAAATGGCGTTATTGGTGCCCGGGATGACGAACCCCTTGGGATTCATCTCCTTGGCAGGGCCATCGAGCGCACCCTTATTGAAGGTGAAGGTGGTGAGGATGGTGCCATCCGCTGCGAGCTCATAAGACTCGACGGCGTTATAGATGTCTTTCTCGATGAAGGTTGGGATGACCGCGATGACGTACCAAGGCCCCATGAAACGCGGCAGATCCACCGACGGCACGACCGGCACTGTCACCTTCTGCGGGTTCACGCCGCAACCGCTGAGCAACATGGCGAGGGCCAAAACCCACCACCCGGTACGACGACCCATTCGAGGCGAAGACCCTGAGACATTTTGCATGACTGACTGCTCCAACTGGCTTGGCTAAGTTTACTCAGCGACGTACCAACGCCCGTCGACTCGCTCGAGAACGTAGCGATCAAAAGGCAAACCCTGACCTGCGACATCGTACACCGCGCGATTACCGCCATTTTCGAAGATCACGGCTGAACGCTTCACGATCCTCAGTGCGGCAATCAGCAGCTCGCGACTCGCCATGCTGCGCCGGCAACTGTTGATCAAAGAGTCTAAGGTACGACCAGCGAGGCTGCGCTGAAGTTCCGGGGTTAGAAACTCTTTGTAATAACGATCACATCGACCCTCGACCAGAACCTTCTCGGCCGCCTCCAACATGCTGACGACTTCCGGCGGATTACGCTCCGGAGACTTGACCGACGATGCGCGAGGTGCCGCCGAGACGTCGGCCATCGGCGCTGCGGGCGTCACTGGCCCTCGTGCCTGACGACCCGCCACCAGATCATCGATCAAGGCCTCGAACGCAGGCGGCAGCGCGGCGCGCCACTCTCTCCCGTAAGCCATCAACGTCACGGCTTCGATCGTCTCGATGCGCCCACCGTCCTTGGGAGGACGCAGTTTCACCAACACATGCACGCGCTCGCCATCGCGCGTCGCACTCAACCCCTCGAGACTGTCGTAAACGCGCATGACGGGCGACCACCGACGCGCCAGCGCACGGAAAAAGTTCACGCTGGTCAGTCGCTCTATGTCGGCAAGCGGCATGGCAGTACCGAACAAGCGCTCGCGGATCGCATTACCGCCGCGAGTCGATTCGTCCCTTAATTTTTTGAGGATGCTGAAACGTAAGCGATCAAGTTCAGCCGGGTGAATCGAATAAGCGACAGCCTGATCATCGCCACGGGATAGCGCGAGCAGATAATCACTGGCAGCCTGGCGCTGCGCACTACTGACTGATTCGGCATGACCCAGTGGGCTAACGGTCGCAAAGAAAATGATGGCAAATAATGGGAGGCCGAACAAACGGCGCATACAAATCAACCCTCGTTGTGCTCGCGTGCTTTCAACGCAGAATAGCCGAACTTCCAGCCCATCAAGCGGGTCGCACCAAAGATCACGACATAAGCAGCCATCGACACGAGCAAACCCCAGAGGCCCGACGCGATCCACGATGGTGTGAACGCCTGCGCCGCGATCACTCCAGCGGCGAATGCGGCGACAGCGGGCGGATTCCAGCTCGGCAAATCAGGCAGACGACTCGTGTCGTAATGTCGACCTTGGAAGAGGTAGTAGTCGATGATGACGGGACCAATCAACGGTGGCACGAGATTCGCGATCTGATTGATCCAGTCCATGAAATGTTGATAGATGCCAAGCCCTAAGATCGTACCGATCAAACCGCACACCACGATCGTCACGCGCTTCGGCAACTTGAACACACTCGCTGTTTGAATCGAGGGCAAATACAGGTTGGTGTCGCCGGTGGTCCACAAAGCGAGACTCATCGCAATCAACCCAACGAATGCGATCACCGGGCCAGCGGTTTTGAGATAAGCGCTGAAGTCAAAGCTGCCCGAGACAATACCACCCATCGCACCGATGACTTGTAGAAATATCTGCGTCGCGATCAAAACGATGAAGGGAATCGCGATGGCGACCCAAGCCTTGCGCGCAAAACGCGTGTACTCCGCCATCACCACCCCACCGACAATCCATGAGCCGATCACGAGATTGATAGCCTGATTGTCTGTCAAAGGATTCGTGGCAGAGGCACTTGCCGACAGCGCCAAGAATGCATCCCATCCGCCGGCACGATCGACGTTGAACCAACCGGCATAGAGACCCACCAAGGCAAGCACCACAGTGGATGGCACTGCAACGCGCTCGAGCCCTTTGACTCCTAGATAGGTCGTTGCGGTGTACAGCAAGCCCGCAAAGATGGCGATCGGATAGAACAGAGGGCTCTCGAAACTGCCTGCCCAAGTCAAGCCCATGGCACCCACTACGATGCCTTGCCAACCGATCGTCAAAGCAGCCAGAAACAAAACCGGGAGATACGCGCCGATATTGCCGTAAGTCAGACGGTACAGCAGTCCGCTGTTACACGCTGTCTTGTAACCCATGTAACCGACTAAAGCGCCCACGATGAAATTGATCGTGTTGCCCCACAAGGCATTACGAACTAAGTCGGGGAAATACAGCCCAGCGCCAAGCGAACCGCCCACTAATAGGCCCGTGATCAAGAATCCCCAGCCAAAAGCTAGCGTCAATAATGGCAACGTGTCGCGACGTTGATCGTCACTGAGTGGTGCATTCGGACTGTCGGCGCTCGCGGCTTCTTCACGTTCGTCGAATCGAAACCAATCTGACCAGCGGCTCATATTCTTATTTTCCCCCTGATGCATCGTCGTGCTTACGACCGAGTAACCATCCGTTCCCTACCCACAGTACGCCCAATAGCGCACCGATCAACGCGGCACTCGTCGGTGAGGTGCCCACAGCGTCGAGCGCTGTTTTAGCTTGTGCGCCCACATAATCTGCGGCTCTATAGACGGGAACGTCGATAAAGCTTTTGGCTTTGTATTTAGATTCCGTATCGAGCGAACCCCAAAGCATCTCGCGGCCCGGCCTGATAAAGGCGTACTCACCCCAACGCCGTAGCACGAGTAGCGCCGCAATCATGCCGAATACATTGAAGACCGACAGCAACATGAATCCAATCACCATCAAAAATGGCACGAAGGTCAGTAACGTTCTGACCCCAAGCTTCGATGCGATGCGGCCCGTGAGGAAAAGCTGGGAGAAAATAGTCAAAGATTGAACGACGAAGTCGATCGTGGCGAATACTTCGGTTCGGCGAGTCGTGTCTTCGAAGGTTTCGGTGACGATTCGCAGCTGCTCGAAGTATAGAAAGGTGTTGACCGCAGACAACAGAACGACAAAGGACGCGATACCCAACAGGTAGGGAGATCGGAGCACGATGAAAACGCCGGCAAATGGATTACCCCCTAGACCCTCATCCGGTGTAATCGCAGCATTATTCGTCGCCGCGGCCAAACGCTCGTTACGCTCCCGATTCCAAATGCCGATCAAGATGCGCTGACAAATGATGGCACCGAGAAACCCGACGGACCCTATGTACAACACCCCAGAATTCCCGATCGAGTCAACGAGCACTCGAGCAATCAGCGGGCCGACCAATGCACCAAAGGTTCCGCCGGCCGCGATGAACCCGAACAAGCGCTTGGTTTGCTCGGCGGAGAACATCTCGAGGAGAAAGCTCCAAAAGACCGAAACCAGCATGAGATTGAGAACGCTGATCCAGACATAGAAGAAAGTTCCAACTCGCAGATTGGATTCATCCATCTGGATGTTGAAACCAATGATGCCGAGAATGACGGCAACCGCGCCGTAGACCCATGGCAGTAAAATGCTGCGGCGAAAGCGCGCGATGAGCCAGCCATAAAGCGGCACGATCAAAATGGCGAACAAAGCGGTGTAAAACCAAAGATCGGCAACGCGATCGCGGCCGAGCAAAGTCGCCACGGTCTCGCGCACCGGCCTTACGGCAAAATAGCTGCCTAGTACAAAGAAGAACAAACAAAACGCCGCAACGACAGCGGCCGTTTCGCGCGGCTCTACTTTTGCGAAGCGCGCCAACTGTCGCTGAAGGGCTGTCTCATTTTTCATCGACTTTCAGACCTCCGAAGAGGAGTGCCCAATTCGGCGCGCCTGTCGCATTGCTCGCGACGACCTCAAACGTTTTTTGAAACGCTTCCGGACGATTAAGAGCGGCAACCGCAATCGCTGCGACATCGGCACGTGCGATGCGTCCCTGACGTGATAGATCGTCACCTTGCATCATCATCGGCAAAAACTCGCCCCCTGCCGCCTCAGTCAGACCACCGGGCCTCACGATTGTGTATGGCACGCCAGAGGCTCGCAGCGCATCCTCGCCCTTGAGCTTCCAAGTCAAAATATTGGAGTACATTCGGTTGAGCGGATGATCACGATGGGTCGCACCCATCGAGGAAACGAGGACAAAATGGCGAACCTTCGCCTTGGCGGCTGCCTCCGTCAAGCGACGAACGCCACCGTAATCGACAAGCTCGGGAGTATTCGATGGATCGTTGCGTACGTTAGATCCCAACGCCGAAATGATGAAGTCGACACCATCGACCGCTTTTGAAATCCCTTCACCGGTGCGCACATCACCCACAATGAAGGTCGCCGTATCGCCGAGCGCCGCACGAGCGCGCGCTTCGTCACGGACGAGTGCGCGTACCTGATAGCCCGCGGCAAGTGATTGCTCGACGGCCGCGCGACCTGTTCTGCCGGTCGCACCGACGACGAGCACGGTTCGAGCAAGCGCACCCGTTGGCTCGGCGGCGAAACCAATGGCGGTAAATGACAGCGCATAAAGCGAGATCGCCACGGCGAGTCGGCGTAATCCGAAGTTCATCGATCGACTCTCCCCAATCGCATCGAGACCAAGTCGATGATATCCCCTCGACGGGGGATAGAGATATGAGCGCCGCGGCGCTGCAGCGCCGATTGCAATAATCGTGCGGGTTCGGGTTCGCCGTGAACCAGACAGACCGGGGGATGCCCACCGAAGCTGTCATACCAGCGCAATAAATCTCGCTGCCCACCGTGAGCGGACAAACCACCGACGGTATGCACGGTCGCCCGAACCGGCACCGAAGCCCCATGAATGGTGGCCTTAGGTGCGCGATCCACCAAGACTCTACCGAGAGTGCCGGGCGCCTGATAGCCGGTGAAAATGACGTGACATTCGGCGCGCGGCAGGTTGTGCGCGAGGTGGTGCAGCACGCGTCCGCCGTTGCACATACCGCTGCCTGCGATGATCAACGCATGTGAACGTCGCGCGTTGATTAGTCGTGATTCGTCGGCAGTCCGCGTCAGGACTAGATTTGGCAAGTTCGGCATCGACGCAAAGCTGCCCCGCAAACGAACGGCCTCCTCATCATATCTCTCAGGATGACGCCAGTAGATCTCGCTCGCCTTGATCGCCATCGGGCTATCGAGAAAGATCTGCCAGCGGTGCAGATTCCATTGCGCGGCGTGCTGACCGAGTAGATACAACAACTCTTGGCTACGACCCACTGCAAACGCGGGAATGATGATATTTCCGCGATCCCGATCGGCTTGCTCAATGATTTCGCCGAGCTCGACGAGTGTTGCCGCTCGATCGCGGTGATCGCGATCACCGTAAGTGCTCTCCATCACGATAAGGTCGGCCGACTTGAATCCATACGGATCCTGCAAAATCGGCGAATCGTATTGACCGAGATCGCCACTGAAGACGATCCGCCGGACCACGTCGAGTTCTCGTAACTCAAATTCGATACTCGCCGACCCCAGTATATGCCCTGCTTCACGCAGACGTACGGACATGCCGGGAAAGGGCGCGTATTCGGTGTCATAGCGAATGACCCGAATTAGCTTGAGACATTGCTCGACGTCATCGACATCAAATAGAGGGTGGGCTTCAGGCTCACCTGGCTCGCGATGCCGGTTGATGCGCTCGACCTCACGCAGCGCAAGATCGGCGCTGTCGTACAACAGAATCGGCAGCAGATCACGACAAGCGGCATTGGTATAGATCGGGCCACGAAAACCGCGCTTGACCAGTAACGGTAAACGCCCGCTGTGATCGATATGGGCGTGTGTCAGGAACACGGCTGACAGGGACTGCGGCTTGAACGGGAAGTCCTCGCGGTTACGCGTCGCCGTCGCTCGGCCACCTTGAACCATGCCGCAATCGATGAGAACCGATTCGCCCCCGTGCCGCAAAACGTGACAGGAGCCGGTCACTTCGCCAGCGGCGCCGTAAAACTCGATCTCCATGGCCAAGCTCTCCCGAAGCCTTTGCGCCGACACCCGATCGGCGGCGTGTTTGGGTATATTGTGGTGCTTCACCCGAGCAGATGTGAACCGGAGAGCACTCGTGATCAGTTTGAATATCAACGGCGTCCAACGCGAAGTCGAAGCTGACGCGGATATGCCCCTTTTGTGGGCACTGCGCGACATCCTGCAACTCACTGGCACGAAGTACGGCTGCGGCATCGCACAATGCGGCGCCTGCACCGTCCATCTCGATGGCCAGCCCATTCGCTCCTGCTCGATCCCGGTCTCGGCAGCCGTGGGTGGTCGGATCACGACCATCGAGGGCATCGCCGAGGGTGAGAAATTGCACCCGGTTCAGCAGGCGTGGATCGAACTCGATGTTGTGCAATGTGGCTACTGCCAGTCCGGCCAGATCATGTCGGCGGTTGCGCTGCTCGAAACCAACACCAATCCGAATGATGCGGATATCGACGCTGCGATGAACGGCAACATCTGCCGTTGCGGCACGTATCCGCGAATCCGCGCTGCCATCAAACGCGCGGCCGAGATCAAGCGAGGCGGCAAGTCGGCATGAGCTCGGAAGGTAAAGGCACGGCCGACAACGGTCGGCGCCAATTTTTGATCGGTATCGGTGTCGTAGCCGGCGGAACGGCGGCTGGCATGGCGCTGCGACCCTGGCTGGTCGGCGCTGCCGAGGCCAATCGCCCACCTGTCGATTTCCAGCCGCATGCTTTCGTACGGATCGGCTCGGATGACACCATCACCGTCATCATCGGCAAAAGCGAAATGGGTCAAGGCGTGTACGGCAGCCTGCCCATGATTCTCGCCGAAGAGCTCGATGTCGATCCGACTCGTGTACAGGTCGAGATCGCGGGTGTCGATCCGGCATTCAATCATCCTTTCCTGCCTGCACAGTTCACCGGCGGCAGCATGAGCGTGATGACGACCTACGATGCGTTGCGACGTGTCGGTGCTCAAGCGCGTAGCGCGCTGCTCACCGCAGCGGCACAGCAGTGGAACGTCGATGTCATCACACTCACGACCGACAACGGCGTGGTACGTGACTCTCGGGGTCGTCGCTTGCGTTATGGTTCATTGGTAGAGGCTGCCAATCGGCTGCCGCTGCCTGACCCGACTAGCGTCACTCTCAAAGATCCGTCCACGTTCAAATATATCGGTAAGCCTCAGCGCCGACTCGATAGTCCAATCAAAGTGACCGGCAAGGCGACTTTCGGTATCGACGTCGTGCGGCCCGGCATGCTGACGGCCGTCATCGCAAGACCACCGGCCTTCGGTGCGAGCTTGCGCGGTTTCGATGCAACGGCAGCTAAAGCCATCAGCGGCGTTGTTGAAGTTAAAGCCGTACCGAGCGGTGTCGCCGTCATCGCACAACACACCTATGCAGCATTGCGTGGTCGTGAGGCCCTCGTACTCGATTGGGACACGAGCGCCAACGATGCGCTCTCAAGCGATGGTCTGCGCGATGAATGGCGCACACTCGCCAAACGTCCCGGCTTGGTCGGTAAGAACGTCGGTGACGTCAACGCGGCCTTCCGTTCGGCGGCGCGTACGATCGACGTCGAATACGAACTCCCCTACCTCGCGCACGCTTGTATGGAGCCGCTGAACGCCGTGGCTGAAGTGACCGCAGACGGCTGCGAGCTCTGGCTTGGTACTCAGTCGCAATCACAGGATGCCCGCTTCGTCGCCGAGGCCTTGGGTATCGAGCCCTCGAAAGTGCGTATCCACACCATGTTCTTGGGCGGTGGATTCGGTCGTCGGGCCAGCGCCGTGTCGGATTTCGCCGTGGAAGCAGCTCTCGTCGCGCAGGCTGTCGGCAAACCGGTCAAAGTGGTGTGGACGCGCGAAGACGATATGCGTGGTGGTTACTACCGACCGCTGAGCTTCAATCGCGTCAAGGCAGCGATTGGCGCCGATGGCATGCCGCTCGCGATTCATCACACCACCGTCAGTAAGCCCGTGCTTGCCAACACGGCCATGGGCAAAATGGCGGTGAGCAAAGAAGGTCTCGATCCTTCGACGATCGAAGGCTCGGCCGATATGCCTTATGCCATCCCGAATCTGCGTGTCGAAGTACACAACACGCGCGAAGCAGTCCCTATTCTATGGTGGCGGTCAGTAGGCCATTCGATCACTGGCTTTGTGACCAATAGCGTCATAGACGAACTCGCGGTACTCGGCGGCAAAGACGTCTACGAATACCGTCGTGAACTGCTCAAAGAAAAGCCGCGTCATTTGGCCGTGCTGGAGCGGGCCGCCACCGAGGCGAACTGGGGCCAAGCCTTGCCTGCGGGTCACTTCCACGGTATCGCGCTGCAAGAGAGCTTCGGCAGTATCGTGGCCCAAGTCGCCGAGGTGTCGGTGTCCGAGGGCAAAGTTCGAGTTCATCGCGTGACCTGCGCGGTCGACTGCGGACTCGCCGTCAACCCGAGCCAGGTCGTTGCACAAATGGAAAGCGGTATTCTCTACGGGCTCTCCGCAGCACTCGACGGTGAAATCAACATCGAAGGCGGTCGCGTGGTCGAAGGTAATTTCGACCGCTATCGCGTACTTCGTTTGGTGGACTCACCGGCTATCGACGTGCATATCGTCAACAGCGGCGGACCGATCGGCGGCATCGGCGAACCAGGAACACCCCCGATTGCACCGGCTGTCTGCAACGCCATCTTTGCCGCTACCGGTCAAAGAATCCGACGCTTACCGATCAGCAAATCGCTCAAGGTCTAGGGGCGCCAGCGGCCAAATAATCGACGGCGACGTTGGCGATCGCGCGCGCCGCCGTCGGTATCGCCGCTTCATCCACCAGGAATAACGGCGAGTGATTCGAAGCGGCCGTCAGAACCTTGTCAGACGGCGTCACACCGACAAAGAAAAAGAAGCTCGGCACTTTTTGCGCGAAGAACGCAAAGTCTTCGGCGCCCGTCACAAGCGGCACGGTGCGCACGTTTGCCTCACCGGCAACACGCTGTAAAGTCGGAATCACTTTTCGAGTGAGATCCGGATCGTTATTGACCACCGGATTACTGCCCGGATCGATCTCGAGCGTGGCCGTGGTGCCACTCGCCTCGGCGATATTCTCGACCATGCGCTGCATGCTCTTGAGGATATCCGCGCGCTGCAAGGCGTCAAAGGTACGAATCGTGCCGACCATCTCGACTTCGTCCGGAATGATGTTATGACGGATACCGCCCTTGATGGCGCCCACCGTCACGATGGCTGGATTTGCGGTGATATCCGTCTGTCGCGAAACAATAGTTTGCAACGCGCCGACCAATTGAGATGAGACGACGATCGGATCGACACCACCCCACGGCCGTGCACCATGCGTCTGACGTCCTTTGACGACAATTCGGTAGGAGTCTGAAGCCGCCATCAACGGGCCGCCGCGATAGCCGATCATGCCGGTGCGCATATTCGCAAACACATGCAAACCGAACACCGCCTCGGGCTTATAACGATCTAGCACGCCTTCTTTGACCATCAGACTCGCGCCACCTTCTTCGCCAACGGGTGCGCCTTCTTCGGCAGGCTGGAAGAGAAAGACGACTTTGCCGGGCAGTTCGTTCTTCACCGACACCAAGGCTTGTGCAACGCCCATCAACACCGACGTGTGTACATCGTGACCACAGGCATGCATGACGCCGACCGTTTCGTTTCGATAAGTCGCGGTGACTTTTGAGCGGAACGGAAGATCGTTCTGCTCTGTTACGGGCAGAGCATCCATATCCGCTCGCAGAGCGATGACCGGTCCCGGCTTGCCGCCTTCTAGTACGGCAACGACACCCGTCACTGCGACACCGGTTTCGACTTTGAGGCCGAGTGAACGCAGATGCTCAGCGACGATTTTCGAGGTGCGGAACTCTCGATTGGACAATTCGGGGTTTTGATGCAAATCGCGACGCCACTCGATGATCTTCGGCTGCAATGACTCAAGCGCAGCATCGACCTTCGTGTTGATCGACTCCGCTGCCGACAGTGTCGAGAGCGGCAACAGCGATGCTACGGCGAAACCCAAAACCCGGAGAGAACGAGTCGCGATGTATTTCATGGAACGGCGCCTCCCGCGCGCTCAGATCCGAACCAGTTCGAAGATCGACAGCTTACCTTTTCTTTCGCCGAGCGCCAGAAAGCGCCCATCCGGCGACCAGCGCAGGCACGAGGGCTCGGAGTCAGTGAGATGGGCGTCGATCGCCGCAGGAAACTTACCCGGCAACCAGAGCGACAACCGCCAATCGAGACCCGCCGTCGCCAAAAAATTTCCGCGTGGTTGATAGGCGAGACATTCGATGCGATCCGTATGGCCTGCCAGTTGCAGCGGTGACGATCCCTCAGGTCCTTTACCACCGAAATCCCAGACCACGACACGATCGCCAGCAGCGGTGGCGAGATAACGCGAGTCGCCGCTCCATCCGAGCTGGTCGACCTTGCCGGGATAACCGCGCATCTGCGAATCCCGCCCTGTCGCGAGGTACCAAAAGTGCACGGATCCATCTTGAGTGCCGGCGGCAAGAAATTTGCCGTTACCGCTGAAGTTGACGGTGATGCACGGCGCCGCCCATCGATAGTGACGAACCGGGTAACGCGGCCCCTCGAGTCGATGCACCACGACGCCGCCATTGATAGCGGCCGCCAGATCACGGCCACTCTTGTCAAAGCCGAGTGCTGCAACCGTCGCCTCGAGTGATGGCAGTGCATGCTGCGACTCGAGTTGCGAGTTCCAAAGGGAAATCTGTTTGCCCGCTGCGCTCGCCAACTGTGAGCCATCGGGGGAGAACGTGAGGTGGGTCGTCCACGACTTCGAAGGCCGCTGTCGTGCTAGAACTTTTCCGTCGATGGCATCGTAGAGCCGCAGCTCGCCATCCTGCCCGCTACTGACGAAGAGCGCCTGCTTGGGATGCCAAGCGACGGCCAACGCGCCAAGCCCATGCTGACCCACCTCTGACACGGATAGCGCATCGCTGGAGTTTTCGATGCGACAAACCTTGCCTTCCCCACCGGCGACCGCGAGACGACTGCCATCAGCCGCCCAAGCGATATCGACGATGTAATCGTCGAGAACAGCCGTACCGCGTGGTTCGAGTAGTGCCGGAGGTGACTTCATGACATCACGCGAAGCAGGAGTGGAAACCTGCCTCGAGCTCCTGACGATCGAGATTGCGTCCGATGAACACCAATGTATTCACTCGATCGACACCGGGCGGCCACGGCCGCTCCAGTTGACCGTCGAACATCATGTGTACGCCGTGAAAGACGTAACGGCGCGGCTCGCCCTTGATGGAAACGACGCCCTTCATTCGAAAGATATCGGCGCCTCGGCTTTTGAGAAGGTAGGACAGCCAATCGTTAAGCTTGTTGGGATCGACCGCACGCGGATCGGTCAAACCGATCGACGAAATCTCCTCGTCGTGATGGTGTGATGCAAAGCGTCGCTCGACGATCGGCTTGGCACCCTCGATACGTAAACCAAATTCGATCGGTGCGTGCTCGACGACCAGCACATAACGGCCCGCACGTTCGATATCGATATGAAAGTGGCTGCCGTCGTGTCCCACGTCGATGCGATAAGGCGCAGTAGCAGGTTTCAGCGTACCGCCACAATCAATCTGCACACCATCCTCAGCGAAAGCGCGAACGGCGGGCTCGATGTTGTCGGCGATAACCGCCGCAGGCTCACCCGCTCCGGCCGTCAACAAGGCGACCGCCAGTCCGCCCTCGTGTGCATGATCGTGATCGTGATCGTGATGGTCATGACCGTGATGTCCATGATCATGTGCATGATGCTCATGATGCGCGTGATCGCAATTCTCATCGTGATGGTGATGCTCGTGATGATGCTCGTGTGCATCACTCCCTGTTCGGAGTTCGTGGCGACCCGCGGCAAGATCGTAAAGCCCGGCCCACTCGAAAGGATATTGCGGCTCTAGAAATGCCGAATCGACGGCCAGCGCGCGATTCAGATCGAAAGCGCCAACATCGAGTACGCGCTCGATGGGTACGTCGGCATTACGAGTGCGGAAAATTTTGGCCGTGCCGTTGATGGCGCGGATACGCCGCTCGATACGCTCCAACTCCGCTTCGCTCACGAGATCGACTTTATTGAGAAGGATCACGTCGGCAAAGGCGACTTGCTCACCTGGTTCTTTCATTTCATCGAGGTGCTTTTCGATATGGTGCGCGTCGATGACGGTGACGATCGCATCCAGCAAAAACTGCTGTTTGAATTCGTCATCAAGGAAGAAGGTTTGAGCAACAGGGCCCGGATCGGCCATACCTGTTGTTTCTACGATGATGTAGTCGAATTTATCGCGGCGCTTGAGCAGCTGCCCGAGAATACGCAGCAAGTCACCGCGCACGGTGCAGCAAATGCAGCCGTTATTGGTTTCGAAGATTTCCTCTTCGGCGCCGATAACGAGTTGGTGATCGATGCCGACCTCGCCGAACTCGTTTTCGATGACGGCGATCCGCTTGCCGTGATTTTCCGACAAAATGCGGTTGAGTAACGTGGTCTTTCCAGACCCCAGAAATCCCGTCAGGACGGTGACGGGTACCCGATCCGTGGTAGCCATAGTGCGTACATGATAACGTACAGCATGGCCAAAACCGGCGAGTCACCTGTCTCTCCTCACGACCATCAGAGCTGCATCCAGCATGCGCTCGATACCGCCGCCAGCCTCTGTGAGGAGCGCGGCCTGAATTTGACGTCGATCCGCCGACGCGTACTCGAAATCGTCTGGCGCTCGCACGAACCGATCGGCGCGTATCAGATCCTCGCGGAACTCGCCAAAGAGCGGGATAAGGCCGCACCACCAACCGTCTATCGTGCGCTCGATTTCCTGATCGATGCGGGGCTTGTGCATCGAATCGACTCACTCAATGCCTTCGTCGGCTGTGGCGAACCCACCCATCCGCACATCGCTCAATTCATTGTTTGTCGCCGGTGTCATCGGGTTGCGGAGATCGACGATCCGGCAATCAACGCGCTGCTAACCGAGCGCTCGCGGGAAATCGGTTTTCGCATCGAGCCGAGTTCGCTCGAATTGAAGGGTCTTTGCAGCGATTGCGAGACGACTGCGTCCTGACGAACGACTCGCCCTAGCGGGCGATCAAGAAGATCCCGATCAGCAACAAGGCGACGCCGACGAGACGCGTGGCATCCACAGGCTCGCGCGCGAAGCCGAGCAAGCCATAGTGATCGACGATGATGGAGGCGATCATTTGTCCGCCGACCGTCAAAGCCAGCAGCAACAGCGCCCCAAGTCGTGGCCCGGTGAACGTGGCCGTCGCCACATAGGCGGCACCAAGTGTGCCGCCGAGCCACGCCCACCAAGGCACCGCTGAAAACTGCTCGCGCGACGGCCAATCGACCCGAAACGCGGTCAACAGCAGCACCAACAATACGGTACCGACTAGGAAGTTCCCGAGTGCTGCCAACGGCGCGCTGCCGAGTGCACGGCTGACGGCCATATTGAAGGCCACCTGCACGACGAGGCCTGCACCGACCAATAACGCCAACACCATGGAAACGGTTTTCATCGAACTCACCCCTATCTCAACCAGCGCTTCGAAATCCAGTCACGAAGTGCACGGTAGCGGGCGATGCGCAAAATCAGAAACCAGAAAAAACGTTTCCGCCACGGCACAGGCCGTGGCGGAATCGCTTTGGAGACTATCGCAGACACGTCCTCGTGCATGACGAGGAGCATAGCCTGCTTAGAAGCTGTAGCGCATCGTCAAACCCCAGGTCGTCAGACGCGGGTGGGCGACGGTGTAGCGGAAGGGGAAGAAGGTTCCGCCCGAGATCACGCCGGTCGGCAACGTATTGCTGAAGAAGACATCACGAAACGCACCGGTCGGTGCGTCTTCGCCGGTCAAGTTACGTCCCCACAACTCCACCGTCCAAGCATCGCCACGTAAACCCATGCTGGCGTTGACGTTGGTCGAACGCGGCACGATGGTCTGGTTCGATGCATCCGCGAACTGCTTGCCACGATGGGAGACATCCGTTCGGAAGAACCAGTCGCGATCACTGCCCACCGCTCGCGTCAGCTGGAAGCCAGCATTCGCCTGCACTTTCGAAGTGCGTAAGATTTGATTGCCCGAAATGTCACCGGTCGGCGCGTAAGTCGGGAAATCAACGAAGCTGTCGACGCGTGCGTTGTCGTACTTCGGATCCGCATAAGAAATACCGAAGTTCAGATCGAGACCGCGAACCGGTCGCGCAACGATCGAAAACTCCACACCGTCGACCGAGGCATCGCCGGCATTCACGTTGATACCGGTCGGCGTCACGATGTCCTGACCACCGATGTTCGAGACCACCTGAGGAATGACGATGTCCGACCAATCGAGATGATAAATGTCGAGTTCGATACCGAGGCGGCGATCAAAGTATTCGGACTTCACACCGAACTCGTAACTCATCAAAGTCTCGGCATCGAAGGCGCCCGGCAGCGTCACATCGACGGTCGGTGCACTCAACAATCGCACTGTCGTCGGATCAAAATCGCCCGACTTCTCGGAGTGTGCAACGGCGAGATACGTGGTCACATTTTCCAAGGGCTTGAAGCGCAGCGTTCCGCGCCAGCTCAACAAATCCCACGTTTCTTCACCTTGGACTTTGGTGCGGGTATCGCGGAAAGAGCGATTCTCTTCCGTGTAGCGCGCATCGACCGAGCCGGTGAGCCTGTCCGTGAAGTCGTACTCGAGCGCGGCAAATACAGCCGGGGCATCCGCGTTCTCGAAGAACACGGGCTCGAGCCTTCCGCCGCCCTGCGGGTCGGTAAAGTACGGCAGGAATGCCGCGTTACCGGCGCCAGGAGCGAAATCGCGTACCGTCGTTGGGCCAAGTGCGGTACAGGCAAGACAGAAGGAATAGAAATCCGCTGGCAACTTGGCGGTTGCCAACACACCATCGACACCTTCGGCCGATTCGCGATCGTAGTAATAGGCGCCAACGGTATACCGCAGCGCCGCCTCGCGATCGCTCGCGTAACGAATCTCTTGACTGATTTCTTCGACCTCGACGCCACCACCGATCTGCAACAAGCCGGTCGTGAATTGCTTGGTCGGCCCCGTGACGAGACCGAGCCCCGGAATCGTGCGCGTCGGCGTCGGCTGATAGGTGTAGATCAACGGCTGCGATGAGCTGCGATTACCATCAACGACGAAGCCTTGGGTCACGCGGGAGAACCCGCTGATCGCATCGAGCGTTGCGCCATTGGCCATATCCCAATGCAACTTGAGGTTGCCGCGGGAGACATGGCGCTTCTCCCCCGTGGCACCACTTTCGACTGCCAAAGAATCCTGATCGACCGAAGGCAGTTCGCCGCAATAGTTGAGCACGCGGCTCGAGCGCGGCGCGGCAACGCCGAGATTGATGTCGCGTACGCGACGATCTTCGCAATTCGCCGCTAACGAGTTAGCAGCCGAACTCGCAATCCGATCGTCCGAGATGTAAAGCCCGAGCTGAGCTTCAAACGTATCGCTCGGCGCCCAGATCAGCGAACCGTTGAGCGTACGGTAACGATACCCGCCGATATCCTCGCGGCGTCCGCCACCACTGTATTGATTCTCGTACGAACCATCCCACTCGTCCTGCGTCACCGACAGACGACCCGAGAGGCCGGCCTCCGTCAAAGGTCCGCTGACGGTCAGTGCTGCCAAGCGCTTACCGTCGTTACCGACCGTCACCGTCGCTTTACCTGAGAACTCGTTGCTCGGACGCGCCGTGACATAGTTGATGGCACCGCTAAAAGCATTGCGCCCGTACAGCGCGGCCTGCGGACCCTTCACCACCTCGATGCGCTCGAGATCCAGTTGATTGAAGTTGATGCCCTCGCGACCGGCGACGTAAACGCCATCGAGGAAGATCGCCGTGTTGAGCTCGCCGAAGATATCGATGGGAGCAACACCACGAATCACCGGAGCCGGTAAGAACTCACCGAGCACGTTCGAGAAGGTGAGACCCGGCGTGAAAGCCGCAACGTCATCGAGATTCGAAATACCGCGCGACTCGATGGCCTCGGCAGTAAACGCGGTGATCGCGAGCGGCACATCGAGCAGTTGTTCGCTCGTCTTACGGGCGGTAACCACCACCTCTTCGAGGACAGCAAAATCGGCGTCGGCTTCGACCGATTGCTGCGCCGACAAGTGAGAGCCGGCAGTGAAAGCGAGCATCGCGGCCAGGTGAGCCGCGACAAGACCGTGGGGTGAACGTGGTTGTTTCATGATCTAGCTTCCTCGACATCCATGCACTTGTGTTTTGGGTTTCGCTATGCGAAACGTGCCCTGTTGCGGTCGTGAAAACCGAGTGACGTTCCCCCTTCCCTGACATCACCGTTCAACAGGGGCGTGATTGGAACACGGATGGCATCGCCGGGACATGTTTTAATAAGACTAATTCTCAATTAAGTGCCCTTAATCGACCATCCAGCGGTCGCTTGGGGCCAGAGGATCCAGAGCCATGAGTAAAAAAACCTCATCCAAGATCGATCGACGCGCCCTGCTCACAGGGGTGGCCGCCGCCAGCGTTGCGGCCGCGACAACGACGGCGAGAGCCGACAGCCCGGCACCATCACCCACAGCCAAAAACGACACCGTTGGATCGGTCTCGGTTGCGCAGCGTGGTGCGTACGAGAAGGTGGCGCTGAAACAGGACTTCGTGAACGTCGCCGCGATCCAGTCCCAGCTTTACTCCATCGATCTGCGGGACAAGGCCGCCACCAACAAGCGCAACCTGCAACGCGTGCTGCGCTTGATCGATCTTGCGCAGAACTCCCCGGAAGAATGGAACGGCGAGCGCCGCTGGGGATCGAAGGTCGATCTCATCTGCATGCACGAGTTCCCGATTCAGGGATTTCAGCCTTGGACTCGCAAGGAACTCAATCAAATCGCGTACGAGTTGCCGGGACCCGAGTCGGAGGCGATCGGTGAGCGTGCAAAACGTTATGGCTGCTACATCTCCTTCGGCTGTTACGCCAAAGACAAAGACTGGCCGGATCACGTCATCAATATGTCGGTGTTGGTGGGTCCGGACGGCAAAATCGTCAGCAAGCAGTGGAAGGCTCGTAATATTTTGGGGCTCTTCGGCGATGGCGCCCTGATCGGCACCACGGTTTATGACGTGCTCGACCGTTATGTCGAAATGTATGGCTGGGATGCCGTTCTTCCGGTCGCACGCACCGACATCGGTAATATCGCTATCACCGCCGTCGGCGCAGAGCCCATGCTCTACACCTGCCTCGGGCTGAAAGGCGCTGAAATTCTCGTCTTGTCCGTGACGGGCGGCAGTAATGCGGAATCGGCCATCCAGACTGCACGCGCCAATCGGCTTTACACGCTCGGCGTCGGTAATGCCGTGTCACCAAACAACATCGGCTTCCCGGAATCCTCGGGCACGCGCGATGAAGGAACGGTCATCGTCGACCCGCGTGGTACGGTGCTCGCCAAGACGGATAATCATCACGAAGACATCATCACGGCGCGAATCCCGATCGCTGACTTCCGTAAGACCCGTCGCGTGCAAGAGTTACCGATGGCGTTGATGCTGCCGGTGTTCCAGCAATATCAACCGACGTTCCAACCGAACGCCTTCATGGACAAACTGCCTGCTACTTATCAAGAAGCTGGCGAGATCGTTCGCAAACGCATGTCGATGAAGTCGGGCGGCTGACATGACGGACAACGCAGCTCTCGGTGCAGCACTAACGGCATTGCAAGCAAAAGTCGGCGCCGAAGTTCATGTCAGCGACTGGATGACGATCACCCAAGATCGCATCAATCAGTTTGCCAAAGCGACGGATGATCATCAGTGGATCCATGTCGATGCTGCGCGCGCTTCCAAAGAATCACCGTACGGCAAGGCGATTGCGCATGGCTATCTCACACTGTCCTTGCTCGTTCCCTTGCGCGGGCTCGTTGATGAGAGCAAACCCTACGCAACAGGCGTACGAAGCGTGATCAACTACGGGCTCAACAAATTGCGCTTTCCAAACGCAGTTCGCGTCGATTCCCGTATCCGTGGTCGATTCACCTTGGTGGCCGTCGAACCAGTGGCTCCATCGGTACTGCAGATCACGGAGCGATACCAGGTTGAGATCGAGGGTGAAAGCAAGCCCGCGTGCATCGCCGAAACGGTGATGCGTCTGTTTTTTTGAGGTCGCGTTAAATATGTCGGCTGTTTTCCTTGACTATGCAACCGTCGACGACGGCGATCTTGATCCGCGCAATATGCAAGCCAGTGCACCCGGCCTGCGCCTCTTGGCCAATACGCCACAAAGCGGCGTGGTCGAGGCCATACAAGATTGCGAAATCGTATTGCTCAACAAACTCAAGATCACGGCAGACGTGATGGCTGCGTCCCCCAAATTGCGCCTCATCGCACTCTCCGCTACCGGAACGAACAACATCGATCTCGTGGCCGCCGCCGAGAGAGGTATCGCGGTATGCAATATCCGCGACTATTGCACTCCGTCGGTCGTCCAACATGTGCTCGGTACCTTGCTCATGCTCACCCACCGGCTGCGCGAGTATTCGAGGATGGCGGTCGATGGAACGTGGTCGCGCAGCCAGCATTTCACACTGCTGACACATCCGATTCGGGAACTGCATGGCCTCACGCTGGGCATCGTTGGCTACGGCGTGCTTGGACAAGCGGTTGCCAACGCCTGCCAGAGCGCGCTCGGCATGAAAGTGCTAGTTGCCAATCGTCAGGGCGAAGCGGCACAACCCGGTCGAGTTGCGCTCGACGAGCTGCTTCAACAAGCCGACGTCGTATCTTTGCACTGTCCCCTTACGGAACAGACTCGTCATCTACTCGATGCGCGACGGCTCTCGCTCATGAAGCGCGATGCGATCCTCATCAACACGGCGCGAGGTGCGCTGGTGGATCTCCATGCACTCGCAGCTGCATTACGTGCAGGTCGCTTAGGCGGCGCAGCGATCGATGTACTGCCGGAGGAACCGCCCATCTCCGGCAGCCCGCTATTCGCCGACGATTTGCCTAATCTCATCGTCACTCCGCATACCGCTTGGGCTGCGCGGGACTCGCGGCAGCGCTGCCTCGACGAAATTGCCGCCAATATCATCGACTGGCGCGCCGGTGGTCGTCGCGGTCGTGTCGTTTGATCATCGCCCATAAGTTTCGGTAATACCGCCTCACGGCAGTTACTGACTCGCTGAATGTCGGGAATAGGCTAAAATCCGCCTCCCCGACTTCCCGGGGCATTCTTTGATCAGCAGGCCTCTCATCATGCTTACCGTGACCCGGGTTCGACTCGCTTTGCTCGCCGTCGCCTTGACACTGACTGCGTGCTCGGAATCTCCGGCGCCGGGTAACGGCAAGCCGGGCGGGAACTTCGGCGGCCCGGGCGGCCCGCCCCCGACCGTTGTCACTGGCACGATGGAAAAGCGACCCTTTGGTGTCGTCATCGAAGCGGTCGGCACGGCGCTCGCCAAAGAATCGGTCGAAATCACCTCGAAGTCGACCAACACGATTACGGCCGTTCGATTCATTGAGGGCCAAAATGTCGCTGCGGGTGCCATATTGGTGGAATTCGATCGCGCGCAAACGGCAGCCGCGCTGGCTGAGGCCGAAGCGAACCTGATCGAAAGTCGTAACCAATTCAATCGCGGCCGAGACCTGTCCGTCACTCAAGCATTGTCCAAAGCTCAACTCGACCAGCTCGAAACGGCCGTCAAAACAGGCGAAGCGCGCGTCGCTGCGGCTAAGGCGAGGTTGGCTGATACCGTCATTCGCGCGCCGTTCGCAGGTCGCACCGGGTTTCGTCGCGTCTCATTGGGTGGTCTCGTCAATCCGGGCAGTGTCATCACGACACTCGACGATACGTCGATCATCAAACTCGAATTCTCGGTCTCGCAGACCTACCTCAACGATCTGAAGCCCGGTCTCGCTGTGGAAGCGGTGGCCGAAGGCTTGGGCGCACGTGTATTTGGCGGCAAGATCAGCGCCATCGATTCGCGTGTCGATCCAGTGACTCGTTCAGTCACCGTTCGCGCCGAATTGCCGAATGCCAACGGCGACATCAAGCCGGGACTCTTCATGAAGGTTCGCGTGCGCGGCACCGAGAAGCCGACTTTGATGATCCCTGAAGAGGCGCTGGTACCAGAACAAGGTCGTACCTACGTCTTCGTCGTCGAAGGCGGCGAAGCAAAACGTCGCGAAGTCAGTATCGGCGGACGCGAGCCGGGCAGCGTCGCGATCTTGAGCGGACTCGAAGGCACCGAAACCCTAGTGGTCGAAGGTATGCAACGTATCCGTGATGGCGCTCGCGTTACGGTAACGGCACGTTCATGAATATTTCGGAGTTTTGTGTCCGCCGCCCCGTCTTCGCGACGGTATTAAGTGCGCTGCTCGTTATTTTTGGACTTGTCGCGCTCGACCGACTGCCGCTGCGCGAGTATCCCGACATCAACCGCCCGGTCGTTTCGATAGAGACGACTTATCGCGGAGCCTCGGCCAACGTCGTCGAGAACAAGATCACGCAGGTCATCGAAGATCGTATTGCGGGTATCGAAGGCGTCCTCAAGATCGAGTCCGATAGTCGCGATGAGCGTTCGAGCATCCGCATCGAGTTCGATGTCGAACGCGATATCGATGCGGCCGCCAATGACATCCGTGATCGTATCTCGCGCGTCTTGCAGCAATTGCCGCCCGAAGCAGATCCGCCGCAGATCGCAAAATCGGATTCCACCGCCGAAGCGGTGATGTTCCTGAGCTTCAACTCGGAAAAGATGACCGAACTCGAGGTCACCGACTACGCCGAGCGATACATCGTCGATCGCTTGTCCACGGTACCGGGCGTCGCGCGTGCCTCCCTCAACGGCGCGCGCCGTGCCGCCATGCGTGTCTGGATCGACCGGCAGTCACTGGCTGCGCGGTCACTCACCGTCAACGATATCGAGTCCGCACTGCGTCGAGAGAATATTGAATTGCCGGCAGGACGCATCGAGTCGATTCAGCGCGAGTTCTCGCTACGCACGGAAGTCGGACTCGATAACGAAGAGGACTTTCGTAATCTCGTCATTGGCAAAGGCCCCGAGGGACATCTCGTTCGTCTTGGCGAAGTAGCTGAGGTTCGACTCGAAGCAGAAAACGATCGTTCGTTGTTCCGTACCAATGGCCGTGCGGGCGTTGGTATAGGTATCGAAGCCCAATCGAAAGCCAACGTTCTAGAGCTGGTTAAGGGCGTACGCGCTGAGGTCGATCGCATCCAGGCCGATTTGCCGGAAGGCGCCGCTATCGTCGTGAACGTCGATAACGGCGTTTCCATCGAAGCGGCTCTACGCGAAGTGTTAATTGCCGTGATTTTCGCGTTTGTGTCGGTGCTGCTCGTGATCTACGGCTTTCTCGGCACGCTACGCACGACCATCATTCCAGCCGTCACCATCCCCGTTTCGGTCATCGCTGGCTTCATGGCGGTCTACGCACTCGGTTACTCCATCAACGTGCTGACGCTGCTCGGCATCGTGCTCGCGATCGGCCTGGTGGTCGATGATTCGATCGTCGTTCTCGAAAACATCCATCGCCGCGCGGAACTCAACGAACCACAGATGGTGGCGGCCATCCGCGGTAGTCGTGAAATCGGCTTTGCGGTGATTGCGACCACGCTAACCCTAGTTGCTGTGTTTGTACCAATCTCGTTTTTGCCAGGTGACGTCGGTCGTTTGTTCCGCGAGTTCGGTCTCACTTTGGCCGCAGCCGTGTTGTTCTCTGCTCTGGTTGCATTGACCCTGACGCCGATGCTCGCTTCGCGTTTGCCACCGGAGCGCGATATGAAGCACGGCCGATTCGCCCAAGCGGTTGAGCGCTTCTTCAAAAGTCTCGCCGAATTGTACGAACGACGTCTGCGCCAACTGAATCGTCGTCCCTTGTTGATCGTGAGCTCCGTACTCGGCCTGAGCCTGCTCGGAGTGCTGACTTTCCGTGCGATTCCCGAAGAGTTCGCACCCAGCGCAGACGTGGGTCGCATTTTCATCACGCTGCAGGCGCCCGAAGGATCGAGTTTCGAGTACACGGCCGAATACGGGCGCAAACTCGAAGCGATCGTCAACAAGCAGATGGAGCAAGGTGATATTCAACGCGTCACCTTACGCGTCCCCGGCGGCTGGGGCGGCGGCGGTGAAGTGACCACCGCACGCGTCATCATGACGCTCAAACCCTGGAACGAGCGTGATCGCTCTGCGCAGGATATCGCCGGTGCGTTGCGCAAAGAACTCGGTGCGCTGCCCGGCGTGCGTGCCACAGCGATCCTTCCGGGTGCGCTACGCGGCGGCTTTGGTTCACCAGTGCAGGCCGTGATCGGCGGGCCCGATTACGAGAGTCTTGCCAAGTGGTCCGATCAGTTGGTCGCGCTCGCCGAGAAGAATCCCGGCCTCACGGGCGTCGAAAGCAATTACCGGCCTCGCAAACCGCAGATCAAAGTGGCCATTGATCGCGATCGCGCGGCGGATCTCGGTGTATCACTACAAACTGTCGGACGCACGCTAGAGACCATGCTGGGTTCGCGCATCGTGACCACCTTCATCGATCGAGGTCGCGAGTACAACGTGGTGCTGCAGGGTCGACCGGATGAGCGAGCGACGACCACGGATCTCACGAACTTGCAGGTTCGTTCCGATCGAACCGGTGAGCTCGTGCCACTCGCGAGTGTCGTTAGGTTGACCGAAACTGCGAGTGCAACCGAGCTCAGCCGATTCAACCGCCTGCGTGCAGTCGAGATCCGCGCGGATCTTGCCGAGGAATACACCATGGGCGAGGCGGTCAAGTGGTTCGAAGACACCGTGCGCAAAGAATTGCCGCCGGGCGCCACCTTGATGTGGGACGGCGAGTCGGCGGACTACGTTCGCAGCGGCGGACAGCTGTGGATCACCCTGCTGTTCGCGGTGGTGATCGTCTTTTTGGTGCTGGCCGCGCAGTTCGAGAGCTTCGTGCATCCAGCCATCATCATGGTCACCGTACCGCTGGCGATGCTCGGCGCCGTCTTCGGTCTGAAGGTTCACGGTATGAGTATCAACATCTTTAGTCAGATTGCCGTGGTCATGCTGATCGGTATCGCTGCCAAAAATGGCGTGCTGATCGTAGAATTCGCCAACCAATTACGGGATCGCGGTAAAGAATTCCACGAGGCGATCATCGAAGCGTCGGTGACGCGCTTGCGACCCGTGTTGATGACGAGCCTGTGTACGGCCTTCGGCGCCATTCCGTTCCTATTTGCAACTGGCGCGGGTGCCGAGCAGCGACTACCCATCGGTATCGTCGTGTTCTACGGCACGATCGTATCGGTATTTCTGACGCTCTTCGTCGTGCCTGCTGTTTATTCACTCGTTGCGAAGCGCACGAAACCGAGCGACTACACCACGCGTCTCGTCGATCGCTTGCTCGGCGCGACCACAGAAGAACGCTCAGCCAAACTCGAGGCGCGCTAAGCGGCGCGTCTCGAGTCATCGACTTTCAAAAGGTTGGGTTCGGCAGCGTGTGAAATGCGTGTCGCAGGCTATCGCTCCAGCCGGAGCGAATCATGCGAAAGTATTCGTCGTCAGCTGTGATGCTGCGGTGTAGCTGAACCTTCAACGCATCACGTCGTATACAGACCAAGTCGAGCGGCAAACCCACTGACAAGTTCGAGCGGATGGTCGAATCCATCGAGATCAGTGCGCATTTCGTCGCTTCGGCAATGCTCGATGACCGCGTGATGACGCGATCGAGGATCGGTTTTCCATATTTCGATTCACCGATCTGAAAATAAGGTGTGTCTTCGGTCGCTTCGATGAAATTGCCGGCCGCGTAGATGTGGAAAAGCCGTGGCGCCTCGCCGCGAATCTGGCCGCCCAAGATGAACGCCGCATTGAAATCAATGCCGTGTTCTTTCAATGAAGCAGCGTCGCGCTGATGCACGGCTCGCAGCGCGTCACCGACCAAGGCAGCCGCGTCAAAAGCGCTGTTAACGCTATACAAACTGTGAGCGTCGTGTTGCGCGATACGCTCGTGCAACTCATGAACCACCGCCTGCGACACCGCGAGATTGCCAGAGGTCATGAGCACGAGTACGCGATCACCCGATCGCTCGAACACGTGCATCTTTCGGAAAGTATTCACGTGATCGACACCCGCGTTAGTTCGCGAATCCGATAGGAACACGAGACCCGTATCGATCAGCGTAGCGACACAATAAGTCATACCTGATTCTACTGCGTTACTGCTGCGCTTGTCGTTGCTGCAGCAGACGAGGCCTCGGTGCTGCGTTGCGCCTAGGCGCTTCATCCGACGACACGGCGACTGTCGCCGCCATCGTTTCGGTGCCGCCGCCACGGCGGACACCTCTCACGGGGCAGGCATCCAGATAATCACGTCCGACGGCAAGACGGCAATGATGAGGACCACCGGGAACACCGTTCGTCACATCAACAGCGAACCATCTTTGGTTCTCTTCGAGCCACACATCGACCCAAGCATGGCTCGCGATATGATCATCGCGCTCAGTCAACAGATAGCCACTCACGTAGCGCGCCGGGATACCAAGGCTACGGCAACACGCGAGCATGATGTGGGCATGGTCCTGGCAAACGCCGCGACGCAATGCGAACACGCTCGCTGCAGGGTCCGATACATCCGTTGATCCCGGCACATATTCGATCTCGTTGCGAATCGCTGTCGCGAGTCTCAAGACGCCGTCATGTCCAAGCATGGGTGCACCGACACGCCGAGCAAATAGCCGCAGATCTTCATCAGCACGTGTGAGCGTCGTCTCCGGAAGGTAGATAAGGGGCGATAGACGTCCGCGATTAGATGGAGCGGCATCAGCGACCAACTCCGTTTCAACGGTGCCCGTCACATGGATCCGAATCTCTACGTGCGGCTCGTCGATGGTCAGCAAGTGCATCACGTTTCCGTGCGCATCGACTTGCTGTGACTTTTGACCGGGCGTTTGCAGATTCCAGTTCAAGACCCGCTGACCCACTTCCGTTCGGGGCGTCAGTCGTAGGCTCTGCACACTATGATTGACGGGTCGATCGTAGCGGTAAACGGTTTCATGCTCGATATGCAACAACATGTCAGACCGTCGCCTCCGACACGAGAAAGTCGTGCGCAATGCGCGCACCAAGATCGCTGGTGCGTGATAAGAAGCTGGCGAGATAGTCGCGCACGCCCAGTTCGAGTACCTCGTCTATGCGTCCGTACTGCAAACTCGCCTGGATTTCTCCCGAACGTCGCGTCGTCTCGCCAGATCGGACATTAGCGACACGCACGAGCGTCTGATGCACGCGATTCATACAGTGGCGTAGAGATCGCGGCATGGCCTCGTGGAATATGAGTAGCTCTGCCACGCGTCGCGGCGTGATGAGATCACGGTAGACCTTTCGATAGACCTCGAAGGCCGACACGGAGCGTAGCAGCGCACTCCATTCGTAATAATCGACAGCCGCATCAGGCGCGGCCGCGGCCGGCATCAGCAACTCAAAGCGAGCATCTAAAATGCGCGCCGTATTGTCAGCGCGCTCGAGATAAGTTCCGAGGAGAGTGAACTCGAGCGCTTCATCGTGCAACATGGTGCCTTGTATGACCCCGCGCGCGAGATGCGACCGAAACTTGACCCATTCGAAGAAATCGCCCGTATTTTGCCGCCGAGCAGCAACACGCTTGTAACGCTTCAGTTCAAGCCAGGTCGCATTGAGCGTTTCCCAAGTTTCGGAAGTCAGCGTACCGCGGACGGCATGTGCGTTCTCACGTGCACGGTCGAGGCAATGTTCGATACTGCCGGGATTCGCTGGCTCGAAAGCGATCCATTCGATAGCGGCATCCTGGCTGATCGCATCGCGCGCAGCGAGGTAAGCATCGATCTGACCCACAGTTGCCAGCGTCGATGCCCAACGCTTGCGCGTGACATCTTCCTCTTGGCGCAGCAGCGTCATGCGGCAATTCACATCGAGCATACGCGCCAGATTTTCAGCGCGCTCGGTGTATCTCGCCATCCAATAGAGATGGTCTGCGGTACGACTCAGCATGCCGCACGCTCCAACACCCATGTATCTTTGGTGCCGCCACCTTGCGACGAATTCACGACCAAGGAGCCCTCACGTAAAGCCACTCGGGTCAATCCGCCTGGCACCATCGTCACATCGCGCCCCGAAAGAACGAAGGGTCGTAAGTCCACGTGACGAGGCGCTAAACCGGCCTCGACGAAAGTTGGACATGCCGATAGCGCAAGGGTGGGCTGTGCAATGTAACGCGCGGGATCGGCCATAATCCGTAAACGAAACGCTTCGATCTCAGCTTGGCTTGCTAGCGGCCCAATCAACATGCCATAGCCGCCAGCACCATGAACTTCTTTGACGACGAGCTCCGATAGATTGGCGAGCACGTGTTGGAGATCTTCGTCACGACGCAAAATCCAAGTCGGTACATTTTGGAGGATCGGCTCTTCGCCCAAATAGAAGCGAATCATCTCCGGCACGTAGGGGTAAGTGGATTTGTCATCAGCGATCCCCGTCCCGATCGCATTCGAGATAACGACACGCCCGGCACGATAGGCTGTGAGTAGACCCGGCACGCCTAGCATCGAGTCAGGGCGAAACGCCAGCGGATCGAGAAAGTCGTCATCCACGCGTCGGTAGATGACATCGACGCGGCGCGGACCTTGAGTCGTCCGCATGTAAACGATTTCATCGTCGACGAACAAATCCTGCCCTTCGACGAGCTCTATCCCCATCTGCTGCGCCAAGAAGGCATGCTCGAAATAGGCGCTGTTGTGCGCGCCCGGCGTGAGCAACACCACCACCGGATCACGCACTCCGGCGGGCGCAACGCTACGCAAAGTTTCCAGTAGCAGATCGGGATAATGCTCAACGGGCGCGACGGGATAGCGTGCGAACAATTCCGGAAACAACCGCATCATCGCCTTGCGATCTTCGAGCATGTAGGAAACGCCCGATGGAACACGCAGGTTGTCTTCGAGGACGTAATACTCGCCCTGACCCGCTCGCACGAGATCGATACCTGCGATGTGAGCGTAGACGTCCATCGGCAGATCAATACCCTGCATCTCGGGGCGATACTGCACATTGCAAAGTACTTGTTCGGCGGGAATGCGCCCGGCGCGCAGAATTTCCTGATCGTGATAGACGTCGTGTAGAAAAGCGTTAAGCGCTGTGACTCGTTGCCGCAGCCCCTGCTGTAAATGCTCCCACTCGGGCGCCGGAATGATCCTCGGAACGATATCGAATGGAATCAATCGTTCGGTGCCGGTCTCGTCTCCATAGACTGCAAAGGTGATGCCCGCGCGACGGAATAAAGTATCGGCTTCGTTCCGCTTCTCGACGATGCTGTCAGCGGGCGTCTCGGCGAGCCATTTTGCATACGGCTGGTAGTGAGGTCGGACTGCGCCGGACTCGGCATACATCTCATCGAAGATCGATCGCGTCACCATATCTTGCCGCCGATATAGCGTCCGGCTGCCGGTAGATGGGGAAAATACTCCACCGATGCAAACGCACCGTGTCGAAAGTAGGGATCGTTCTCGATGATTTCTTTGGCGCGCTCGAGGCTGCGTGTGTGCAGGCAGTACATACTGCCGACCGGCTGATCGCGACTCTCGTCATACAAGGGCCCTGCGACATTGAGCTCGTCCATGACGGTCTCGATGTAGGCCATGTGCGCAGCGGTCTGAGCTGCGCGAACGGCAGCCCCCGAGGCGCCGTCGCGGCAGAGCACGATGTAAGCGGTTTTCTCGTATCGCGAAGACATGGCGGGCCACTCCTGATGTGGCGGGGAGGGGGATGCGTTCAGGATAGCAGCCCGCCAGTCTTCCTCAACCGTCGAAAGCCGGTACGGAAGAGTCTGGCTGCGGCACCCTCGACATACCAATCGACTGATGTGATGATTTCGATAGATGGAATAAATCGCTCTAACGGATAGCCAGGATGGCTGACATCAAACTCAAAGATCTTCGCTACCTCGTCGCTGTGGCAGACACGGGACATTTCGGCAAAGCCGCTGAGCGCTGCTTCGTCAGCCAACCAACTCTCTCGGCTCAGCTGAAGAAACTGGAGGATTATCTTGGCGTGCCCCTCATCGAGCGTCAGCCGAGAGGCGCGATCCTGACGCCAGCGGGCACCGAGATCGTCGCACGGGCAAGACGGATCATCGAAGCCAGCGACGAAGTCGTTGAAATAGCGCGATCGCACAAAGATCCGCTAGCAGGTCGTTTACGGGTGGCGTTTCTACCTACGATCGGGCCGTATCTCTTGCCCATCGTCGCGCCCAAACTTCGCAAGGCACTGCCCCGGCTCGAGTTAATGCTCTACGAATATCAAACCGCGCCCATGCTCGAGAAATTGCGTGCGGGAGAACTCGACCTTGGGATCCTCGCCTTGCCGATCGAAATCGATGGTCTTGCAACGCGCAGCCTGTACGACGAACCCTTCGTGGTAGCGGCACCTGCTCATCATCCGCTCGCCGAACGAAAGCAGATTCGGGTCGAGGATCTCTCCGGAGTCACCCTGCTCTTACTCGAGGACGGTCACTGTTTGCGTGATCAGGCACTCGATGTGTGCAATCGTATCGATGCCGAGGAAAAGCAAGACTTTCGCGCCACCAGCATCGAAACCTTACGTCAAATGGTGGCAGCCGGTGCCGGTGTGACGCTGCTACCTGAACTCGCCACGCGAGGCAGCCATGCCACGCCGCGCGGACTCGTACTGCGCCCCTTCGTAAAGCCGCAGCCCTCGCGCCGTATCGGTGCCATCTGGCGCAAAAGCAGCGCGCGTCAAGCCGCCATCCAAATGGTATCGGACGTCATCGCGGAGCAGCTCAAGTGACCGCACCCACCCTGGTTTGGTTTCGTCAGGACTTACGGCTCGCCGACCATGCGGCATTGACGGCCGCCGTCGAGCGTGGCGCGCCTGTCATTCCCGTTTTCATCTGGGCCCCCGATGAAGAAGGGGAATGGGCTCCGGGTGCCGCGAGTCGTTGGTGGCTACATCAGTCTTTGCGTGCGCTCGATCAGTCACTAGGCAAAATCGGATCGCGACTCATCATCCGGCACGCGACGGATACGGCAGCGGAACTGCATAGTCTGCTCAAAGAATCCGGGGCGAATGCGGTCTATTGGAGCCGGCGCTACGAGCCACGAGTGATCGCGCGTGATCAGAGTATCAAGCAAAGTTTGCGCGACGCGGGTATCGAAGCGCGTAGCTTCAACTCGGCTCTGCTCATTGAACCGTGGGATGTACAAAACAACTCCGGTAAACCCTTTCAAGTATTCACGCCTTACTGGCGCAAAGTGTCAGCCGCACTCGAACTGCCCAAGCCGCTACCGAGTCCGGCACGAATACCGGCACCGCAGACCTGGCCCGCGAGCACATCGCTCGAGGCCTTGGCCTTGTTACCGAAAATTCATTGGTACGGGGGCATGCAAGACGCTTGGCAGCCGGGTGAGCGCGGGGCAACGCAACATCTCGATCGCTTTCTGGATAGCAGCGTCGCCAACTACGGCGAGACGCGTAACCTACCCGCACAGGCGGGCACTTCTCGTCTATCGCCTCACTTGCACTTCGGCGAGATTTCTCCGCGGCAGATTTGGCACACGGCAGCACAGTGGCGCAGCAGTCAGTTCATGGCTGAAATCGGTTGGCGAGAATTTGCGCATCACCTGCTCTACCACTTTCCGCGCACCGCCCACGAGCCTTTGCGATTGGAGTACCAAAAGTTCCCGTGGCTAGAGGATCGAGCGCATCTACAGGCCTGGCAGCGTGGTCGTACCGGTGTACCACTCGTCGATGCCGGTATGCGTGAACTTTGGCATACCGGCTGGATGCATAACCGCGTACGTATGGTCGTTGCGTCTTTTCTGGTGAAGAACCTGCGACTGCACTGGCTCGAAGGCGCGCGCTGGTTCTGGGATACGCTGGTCGATGCGGATCTCGCGAGCAATACACTGGGCTGGCAATGGGCCGCGGGCTGCGGCGCTGATGCCGCACCCTACTTCCGAGTATTCAACCCCGAAAGTCAGGCCGAGAAGTTCGATCCGAAAAGCGAGTACATCCAGCGCTGGATCGGAAGCGATAAGAAATATCCCTCGTCGCCTATCGTCGATTTGAAAGAATCACGCGCAGCGGCCATCGCCGCATGGCAAACCTTGAGGAAACCCGCCACATGATCAAGCACATCGTCGCTTGGCGACTTAGCGAAGAAAAAAGCAAAGCTGCCAGTACAGCAGAAATCAAAGAATTGCTCGAAGGACTCCGTGGCAGGATTCCGGGCCTGCTACACATCGAAGTGGGCGTTAACGTCGTGGCGGATGCGAACGCGGCGGACGTCGTGCTCTACAGCGAATTCACCGATCTCGAGGCGCTCAAAACCTACCAAGCCCACCCGCTACATCAAGCCGTCGTGCCGAAAGTGAAGGCGCTCACGACGGAGCGCCGTTCAGTCGACTACGAGATTTGATATCAAACGACGGCGGCATCGACCTCGAGTACGCTCGTGGCACCGGTCGCAACGACGCGCGACAAGGCGTGGGCTTGCGGCAGAATATGCCCGGCGTAAAAACGCGCCGAAGCTAATTTGCCACGCAAGAAGTCGATATCCGCACCCGACTCACCGAGCTTGCGAGCGGCAATCGCCGCCGATTTCGTGAGCAACCAACCGCCGATGACATAGCCCGCAAGGCGCAAGGCAGGCACGGAAATGGCGAGCGCGCGCTCCGGCCCCTGCGCATAAGCGGCAAGCACCGACTTCACCGCAGACTCCAAGGCGTCGATGGCCTCGAGCGTGGCTGCTTTGCTCTCACTGACTGCGGCCATAACGTCTGCAGCGCCCGAAGGCGCGATCGCCGTTAATTCGCTGCGCATATCGGCGATCAAAGATCCCATCGCAGCACCACGATCGCGAGCCAACTTGCGACCAATGAAGTCGTTCGATTGAATCGCGGTCGTGCCTTCATAGATCGTCGTGATGCGAACATCGCGATACGGCTGCGCGGCTCCCGTCTCTTCGACGAAGCCCATACCGCCGTGTACTTGTACACCGAGTGAAGCTAACTCGATGCCGGCTTCGGTGCTGCATGCCTTCACGACCGGAATCAGTAAGTCGCCGCGTGCCTGTGCGGCTGCTTGGGTGGCTGCATCCGGATGACGCGCACCGAGGTCGAGCTGGAACGATGCGTACAGGGCTACGGCACGCAAAGCCTCGATCTGCGACTTCATCGTCAGCAGCATGCGCTTCACATCCGGATGATGAATGATCGGCGCAGGCGAGCTAACGCTCGGCACTGGCGGCTTACCCTGCACACGCGTACGCGCCCATTCGGCGGCTTGCTGATACGCGCGATCGGCAACGGCGTAGCCCTCGAGCCCCACCGATAGCCGCGCCGCGTTCATCATCACGAACATATATTCGAGACCACGATTGGCTTCGCCGACGAGATAACCAATCGCCCCTTCCTTCTGGCCGTAAGCCATGACGCAGGTCGGGCTCGCATGGATACCGAGTTTGTGTTCAATCGAAATACTTTGCACATCGTTGCGCTCACCGAGCGAGCCGTCGGCATTCACCAACACCTTAGGAACGATGAACATCGAAATGCCCTTCACGCCCGCCGGTGCGCCATCGATACGCGCTAATACGAGATGAATGGTGTTCGGCGTGAAGTCGTGATCACCGTAAGTGATGAAGATCTTCTGACCGAAGAGACGGTAATGATCGCCGTCGGGTTGAGCCCGGGTGCGAATCGCCGCGAGATCCGAACCCGCCTGCGGTTCGGTGAGATTCATCGTGCCGGTCCATTCGCCGCTCACCATCTTGGTGAGATAAAGATGCTTTTGTTCGTCGGTGCCGTATTGCTCGATGGCTTCGACCGCGCCCTGGGTCAGCATCGGACACAACTTGAAGGACAGATTAGATGCTGCCCACAGCTCCTCGACCGCCGTGCCGATCACGTAAGGCACACCTTGGCCACCGTGTTCGGGTGAAGCTCGCAGACTCGCCCAACCACCGTCGACGAACTGCTGGTAAGCAGCTTTGAAACCGGGTGCGCCGATAACGCCGTCAGGGGTCCAACGGGCACCGTCTCGGTCGCCCGATTTGTAGAGCGGATCGAGCACGGTCTCGGCGAACTTGCCCGCTTCCTCAAGCACCGCATCCGCCAGATCGAGTGAAAACTCGGCATACGCAGGGCAAGCCTGCAGAGCCGATTCACCGATCAGCTCATGCATGTTGAAACGCAAATCTTTCAGTGGCGCGCGGTACATCGGGCGGTCCTTTCGACGTCGACGGGGATTGAACTCATTCTAACCCGCCAAGGCGGGCACGATGTTGGCCGCGAGAAACTCGACCAGCGATTTCACGCGTTCATCCTCAGCGAGTCGGCCGGGATAAATCGCGCAGAGTGGCGCCTGCTCAGGCAACACCCAGTCAGGTAGGACCCGCTTGAGCTTTTGCGTGGCGAGACCCTGTCGACACAAGAACTCCGGCAACACACCGATACCGAGGCCGGCTGCCACCGACGCGTGCAGTAGGGCCGGATCGTTGACCGCGAGCTTCGGACGCACGGTGATCTCGGCGCGTCGATTCCCGTTTGCGAGACGGATCACGAACAGCGGGCCACTCGCCGAATCGGGCGTCAGTAATTCATGCCGCTCGAGCTCCTCGGGCGTCGCGGGAACACCGACTCGCTGCAAGTAGGCGGGGGTTGCACACAAGATCGCCGGCGGCGCGCCGAGCACCCGGGCCACCGGGGAGTCCTCCGCCGTAGGATCGGCCGCCAACGCGCCGGCACGGATGACGACGTCGTAGTCCGCTCTGGGCGTATCGCCGACTTCACCCAAATCCACCTCGAGTGGAATCTGGGGGAAGCGCTCCAAGAATCTCGGCACCAGGGGCGCGAGCAACACACGACCGTAGGTGGTGTCGGCCAGCACCCGTAGCGGGCCCTGCCGCTGCACGGTCAAGCTCGCAGACTGTTGGCGTACGCGCTCGGCCGCCTCCAGAATGGCACGGCATGCTGGGAGCAGTTGTTCACCGGCGGGGGTCAGAGCGAGACGGCGGGTCGTTCGGGTGAGCAGCGTCAAACCGAGCTCGCGCTCGAGCTCAGCTACGGCTCGACTGACGGCCGCTTTCGGGACTTTAAATGCCCGAGCCGCAGCCGAGAAACCGTTCAGATCGACCACTTTCGCGAAGGTGGCCATGTGGGCGGGAGACCATATTTGAGACACTGGCGATACTCTGATGGCGTCTACTGACGTCATTGTTGCAAATCAGAATCAAAATAGAAACGGAGGGACACCCATGACGGATCGGACTCGAACTCACCACCGAGGCTGCGCGCTACTGCTCGCGGCTTTGGCAACCCTAGCGATCACGGCGATCCCGATCGCCAAAGCTGCCGATGATTTCCTCTCGGCGCCCGCGATCCGCAAAGGCAGTGAGGCACTGCAGTGGAGCGCCAAGTTCACCTGCGGCACGACCGAAGCGGGCGTCACGCGCTATGGCATGTGGGAGGGATACCTCTACAGCCGAGCCCCTGGCGAAAAAGACCGCCAACTGTTCGCCGTCATCGGCATCAATACCCGCCAGTGCGAACGACATGTCGACCCGGTACGCGGCGTAGGCTTTCGGAGCATCTCGCGCGAGATCATGGTCTACCTAGACCCAACCACAGGCGAGATCATCGACACCTGGAAGAACCCATGGACGGGCGAGACGGTCGAGGTGATTCATGCCGCCAATGACCCGGTGAACATGCGGCAACCCACCTACGAGAAGACCGCAACCGGTGAACCACTGGAAGTCGTCGTCCGCCACTATGGCGACACGCTGGTGGCTTCGCGCGAAGTCCCGCTCTTCTACGAGAACCCGTTGGCCGGCGGTTATCAGGAATACATCGGCGGCACGTATCACGCGATGGAGATCTTCAACACCTATTACAAGGCAGCCGACTTTTTCGATACCCGCAAGACCCGGATATCCGAATCGAAGATCTCCTGGCAGCGTATCTCGGGCTGGCTTCCCTGGATGAAGATGCGAGACCGCCCAGGGGTGATGATTTTCAACGCGACCGGCTTCTCCACTTTCGATCGTAGCCAGATTTCGCCGAAACTCCTGAAAGTGCTCGAGACCCGATATCCCGAGTATCTTTCTCCCCCGCCCCTCGGCGATCCGCGTCCGAACGAGACAACTTGGACAGTCACCAAGCGCTGGATCGACGAGCACCGCGGCAAGGCAACCAAGACCGACAAGACCTCTGGAGGACACTAATCATGTCGTTGAGCGTTCATTCGATGACCGTTGCGGCCTTTGTGCCGATGCTCGAAAACCTCGAGAAAATTCTGGCCAAAGCCGCAGCGCATGCGGCCGAGCGCAAGCTTGATGAAGGTGTGCTCGAGGGCTGGCGGCTCACGCCCGACATGTTCGCGCTGCGTCGCCAAGTGCAGCTAACCAGCGACTTTGCCAAGAACAGCGTTGCTCGTTTGGCAGGTGTCGAGCCCCCGAAAATGCCAGACGAGGAAAAAACGCTAGCGGAGCTACAGGCCCGTGTTCGCGCCACCGTGACCTGGCTACAGAGCATCACGCCGGCGCAACTCGAAGGAGCCGAGCAACGCCACATCGTGGCGCCGCTCCGCACACGTACCCTCGAAATGGATGGCTTGCCGTTCATCCAGCGCTGGGTATTACCCAACTTCTACTTCCACATGACAACGACCTATGCCCTGCTCCGACAGGCTGGGGTCTCGCTCGGCAAACAGGACTTCCTCGGCGGAGTTTAAGTCTCATGCAAAAACGCACGCTCGGCACACAAGGTCTATCGGTCTCGGCTCTGGGTCTTGGCACCATGGGCATGTCGGGCGTTGCGGGTATGCCATTGATGTACGGTGCACCCGACGAGGCCGAGGGTATCGCGACCATCCATCGCGCACTCGAACTCGGTATCGATTTCTTTGATACAGCGGAGGTTTACGGACCTTACGTGAACGAGGAATTACTCGCCCGAGCGCTCGGCAAGCGACGTCACGACGTCGTGATCGCGACGAAGTTTGGTTTTGCCATCACGCCCGAGGGGAAAATGGCAGGCGTCGATGGCAGCCCCGCTAATGTTCGCCGGGCACTCGAAGGTTGTCTAAAACGACTGGGTACCGATCACATCGATCTTTGGTACCAACATCGACGCGATCGCAGTGTACCGATCGAAGAAACCGTGGGCGTCATGGCCGAGCAGGTCAAAGCAGGAAAGGTGCGCTATCTCGGATTGTCCGAAATGAGTGCCGAGACGATCCGACGTGCCCACGCCGTCCATCCGATCAGTGCCGTACAAAGCGAATGGTCGCTGTGGGAGCGAAATCTCGAGACGCCCGGTTCGGATGGATCTTTGAGCATCGTCGATACCTGTCGAGAGCTCGGCATCGGACTCGTACCCTACAGCCCGCTCGGTCGTGGCTTTCTTGGCGGCACACTGCCAGATCCGGCGACCTTGCCCGATTCGGACTACCGTAAACACGACCCGCGTCTTCAAGGCGAGAACTATCAACGCAACCTTCGTTTGCTAGACGCTGTGAATCGGATCGCGGCCGCTCGTAAGGCAACGCCCGCGCAGATTGCTTTGGCATGGTTGCTGGCCAAAGGAAATGATGTCGTACCCATCCCGGGAACGAAGCGACGTCGCTATCTCGAGGAAAATATCGGTGCTTCAACGCTGACGTTGTCTGCAGTCGAACTCGCCGAACTCGAGTCGCTCGGCACGGCAGCAGGACCTCGTTATACCGAGCGCTCACTCAGCATGATCGAGCGCTGACTCAGGCTCTGCGGCGATCGTCGCTCGTGCTCGGCAAGCCGGTGTGATCGATCACGGGCGCGACGTCGCCTTCGATCACCCGTAACCCACTCGATGCTTCAACGCGGCTCGTCGCAGGCTCAGCGCCGTCGACGACGATGCCGCTTCGGATCACGATGCGTCGCTCACAACGTTCCGCAAGCTCGCGATCGTGGGTCGACAGTAGAAAGGTGGTGCCCGTCTCGCGCTGTATTTCTTGCATCAGCGCAAACGCCTGATCGGCGTTCTCTCGATCGAGATTACCCGTCGGCTCATCTGCCAATACGAGCGCCGGCTGATTCATCAAGGCTCGCGCAATCGCGACGCGTTGCTTCTGTCCGCCCGACAATCGGGTTGCGCGATAATGCATACGCTCGGACAAACCGACTCGCTCGAGCAGCATCGCCGCACGCTCGCGGCCTGCGCGCGTTTCTCGCCAGAGACGTCCCGCGTGAGGAAACATGACGTTCTCGAGAGCAGTGAAGTCGGGCAGCAAATGGTGATACTGAAAAATGAATCCGATCTGCTGATTGCGAAAATCCGAGAGCTCTCGCTCAGCAAGCGCTGTCAATTCTTTCCCGAGCATGCGCAAGCTGCCACTCGTCGGCCGCATCAGCGTCCCGAGAATCGATAACAGCGTACTCTTACCACTACCCGACGGGCCGAGCATCGCCACCATTTCGCCGCGTTGCAGCGAGAAGTTCACGCCTTTGAGTACAGGGGTCTGAAAATCTTTGTCGATGAAGATCTTTCGTATGTCGCGGACTTCGAGCAAGGCAAGATCGCTGACGTGACTCATTGGGAGATGGCCTCCACTGGATCGATGCGCGAAGCTGCGCGAGCAGGCCACAAGGCTGCAGCGATACTCGCCGCCGCTGCCAACAACAAGGCGATGTCGTACTGACCGAGCGCAGGGTCGACCGGCAGTCTTCGACCACTCGCTGCGCCGATATTCGCCAGTAGCGTGCTGAAACCCCAACCGAGGAAGCAACCGACGATCGATCCGATGATGCCGATCAAGGCGCCTTGCAGCATGAATACCGACAGCACGAAACGTTGCGAGATACCGAAACTGCGCATGATGCCGATCTCGGGTCGTCGTCTGAACGTCGTCAGCAACAGCGCGCTCGCCACGCCCACCACGATGGTGATCAGCGTGAACATTTTGATGATATTGCCGGAACTGCCTTGTCCCTCGAGTGCCTCACGTAAGCGCTGGTTCTTATCCATCCAGGCGGTCGCTTCCAAACCCGTGGAGTCGGCGAGCTGCCGCGCGACATCGCGCGCGGCATAGATATCGGCCAGTTTGATTTCGATCTCGGTCAATCCTTCTGGCAGATCGAACATCACTCGCGCGGAATCCAGATTCACGAAGGCCAACCGGGCATCAAGGCTGTCGACACCCGTGGCATACAGCGCCCGAACGGTCAGCGTACGGGTGCGTCCTTGATCAGTCGTAATGAGCACGGGCTGACCGATGCGCAAACCGAGATCCTCAGCCAATTTACGACCGATGAGGACGTCGTTGATGCCGAGGCGCGCCTCACCTTCAACGATGTTTTGATCGATGGGCGCGATCGCGCCCAGACGAGCGGGCTCCACCCCCTTGAAGGTGATGGGCAAGGTTTGCTCACCCCGCGAAAGCAAACCGGTTCCGAGAATATTGTAAGAAACGCCGGTGACACCCGGGATCGTGTCGATAATTTGTTCGACGGTGCGCCATTGTTTGATCTGTTCGCGGCGCTGCAGTGCCACTTGGGAGACAAACAGGCGTGACGTTCCATCGGCAGCAGGAGCCAAAGCGGGACGTATCCGTGCCGGTTCGATCGTAACGTGCGCCGAACTGCCAACAACCCGATCAATCTGAAACTCGGCGAGCCCATTGATGAGAGCCGCATTGAAGGTAAAGACGGTCACTGCCACCGCGACGCCGCCAATCAGCAAAGCCGATTGCAGACGATTGGCCGTCAGATAACGCAGTGCAACCTTCAAATCGAAACGCATATTTTTATAGGGCCCTGCGCGCGTCGGAGCCGCGCGGGCGCTCAATGCTCGGAATATCGGCTGGATCGTTGGCAGCGACGACGCGCTCACCGATCAGATCGGCGCGCGGACTCGCAAGCAATTGCTCGTCGCCTTTGAGCCCTTGCAAGACAATCACGCGTTCGCTTGGCCAGTCGAGAAACTGTACCGGGCGTTCAGCGACGCGGCCTTCGTCGACGAGTAATACTTTGGCATCCGTGCCGCGGCCGAGAATGGCACTGCGTGGTAAGGTCAAAGCCGTTTCGCGTCGCTCAACGATCAAGTTCACATCCGCCGTCAAGCCTGCACGCAAACCCGCAGGCTGCTCGGCCAATCGCAGTCGGATCTTCGCGCCACCCGTGCGTTGGTCGACTTTTGGGGACACGTAGTAGAGCGTCGCGGGAATGGGCTTGGCGACGCCGGCGATCACGACGTCGGCCGTCTGGCCTGAGCGCACTTCCGTGAGATATTGCTCATCGACATCCGCTTCGACTTCGACATCGGCAAGCGGGGCGATTTCATAGATGACGGTTTGCGCGCTGACCACTTGTCCGGTGTCGACGGGACGCGCGAGCACAACACCGGATACGGGTGCCGTCAATGTGTTGTCACGAAGCCGAGCAGACGCCTCACGCCGAATGGCCTCGAGACTCGCGAGCGTTAGGCGTGCTTGATCGAGTTCGAACTTGGCCGTATCGAATTCTTTGACCGTTGCGAGGCCTTGCGAACGCAGTTGCTCGATCCGCCGATAACTACGCTCGGTCTCGGCAACGGCGCGCTGTTGCAGGACGATCTTGGCGGCCGCCTCATCGAGAGCGGCGCGGGGTGCATCGGCTTCGAGCTGAACTAGCACCTCGCCGGCGCGAACGGCATCACCCTCTTCTTTGGTGAGCTTGACGATTTGCCCTGCGCTCTTCGGAGCGATGCTGACCGTCACCTGAGGGCGGGTACGCCCCGACACGGCGAGCACACGCTCGGCCGGTCCCGAGACCACCTGGGTGGTCAGCACCGGTTCGGGGCGACTCGAACGGTAAACATAGCCGCCAACCAGCAACACCGCGCCAATGGCGAGCAGCCAGTAACGATAACGGGTCAGAAATCCGGGCTGAGGTTCATCGAAAGCCATGGGTAAACCAATTCCTTGGAGAGCAACGACATCCTGTTGCCATATTGTATATCAGGTGGTTTAATTTATAGCAACTCCGTACGCGATCGTGTTTCCAACCCCCCATGACCCGCCCGTTAGGCACCCGAAACGTCCAGTTCGAAGATCGTCGCCAAGCTTTGCTGCGGAAAGCGGGGGAGCGTCTCGCTCTGCAAGGTGGAGACGCGCCCAGTTTCCGGGAGCTTGCACTCGCGTGTGGGGTGAGTGTGGCAACGCTCCGTCACTACTTCGGCAATCGCGAAACGCTGATCAAAGAATTATTCGCTTTGCATCTCGAGGTCGGTCGTCGTCATCTGAAAAATGCCGAACGCCAGCCAGAAGAACGCGAGTCCATCGAGACCTCCCTACGAGATGTACTCGAACGGATCGCGCGTGGATGGACGACCGGGTTTCTCGGCTCATTGCACCGGATCGGTCTGTCGGAGGGGTTGCGGCACCCACAAACAGCGCTCGATTACCTCGTCGATGTGCTCGAGCCTACTTTGCAGGCACTGGAGAAGCGACTGCAGGCGAGTATCGAGCGTGATCTGATCATCGAGTGCGACACCCGACATGCCGCACTCGCGCTCGTATCACCACTGTTACTAGCGCTGCTCCATCAACACGATCTCGGCGGCACTCGTTGCCGACCGCTTTCGGTACCGTCTTTGATCGACGAACAGGTGAGAATGTTCTCGCGCGCTTATCGTAAGGACGTCGCCGGCGGCTGACGCAACACGTTACGCGTCGCCAACCACCCGGCCACGGCAACGAGCCCGGCGCCACCGAGAGCGCCCGTCAGCCAAACTTCGGGGCTGAATTCATAGGACACCTGCAACACCTGCCGCGCCAAGAAAAACCCGGCAATCGAAGCACCCGTCGCTGCCAACAGTCCCGCAAGCAAACCTAAGGCCGAAAACTCGGCCAACAAACCGCGAAGGACGACACTGCGACTCGCACCGAGCGTGCGTAGCATCGCGCTTTCATAACGCCGTTCGTCACGAGTGGCCTGTACTGCTGCCAAAAGGACAGTTAGTCCCGCGAACAGCGTAAACAAGAAGACGCTCTGTACTGCGAGCACCGCTTTGTCGATGACACCGCGCACCTGCTCAAGCAGATCATCGAGATCAAAGACCGATACGCTCGGGAACCGACGGACGAGATCAGAAATGACGCGTCCATCGCCCGGTTTGAAGTACGCACTCGTCATCCACGTTCCCGCGAGTTCATCGAGGAGACCTGGCGGGAAGACCACGAAGAAATTCGGCTGAAAGCTATCCCATTTGATCTTACGAACACTGGCTACCTCTGCCTCGATCACTTCGCCTGCGATGTCGAAGGTCATGCGATCGCCGACTGATAGTCCAAGACCTTGTTGATACTCATCCGAGATCGATACCAGTGCGCGGCCATGATCGGCTTCGCTCCACCATTGACCGCCCACGATCTGATTGTCGTCACCCAAGGTTGCCTGCCAAGTGATGTTCTGATCGCGACGCGCATAACCCTCGCCACGCGGATCGGCAAACTCGATGGTCTCGACCGGCTTGCCGTTCAGCTCGGTCAAGCGGGCGCGAATCATCGGCAGTTCACGCGAGGTTTCTGCTCCTCGCTCTTTCAGGAATGCAAAAAAATCTTCGCGCTCGGTGGGCGGGATGTTGATAAAGAAAAAGTTCGGGATATCCGCCGGTAGGCTACGGCGCCAGTCGGTCAACAGATCGTTACGCACCACGGCAAGCACGAGCAAAACCATGATACCGAGACCAAAAGCCACGATTTGCACAATGCTCTCGGTACGACGACGGCCGAGATTGGCGATGCCGTAACGCCAGGACACACCGACCGTACCGCGCAAACTAGCGGCGCCTTTGACCAAAAGCCAACCGGCCAGTGCCAGGATAGTCGTGAAAACAGCAAGACCGACGACGAATCCGACAAAGAATACCCAGTCGCGCACGACCCAATAAATCAAAAACACGATCGCGGCGATCGCTGGCCCAAAGGCCAACCAAATGGCGGGCTTCGGTGGGGCGATGTCACGACGCAGCACACGTATCGCTGGCACCGTCGACAACTGCAACAGCGGCGGCAATGCGAATCCCGCCAACAAGGCGACGGCGGTCGCAAGACCTAGCCCGAAAGGCAGCCAATCCGGCGGTGGCAGATCGGCTCGCAGCAAACCTTGAAGCGCGCGCAACAGCCACTCCTGCGCGAGATACCCCAAGGCTGATCCAACGGCCGCCGCAGCTAAGGCGATGACGAGCAGTTGCACGAGACTGACTGTCAAAGTGAAGCCTCGCGATGCGCCGAGTGTTTTGAGTAGTGCGACCGAATCGAGATGTCGCTGCACGTAACGACGTGCCGACATGCCAACAGCGATCGCGCAGAGCAGTACGGCCACGAGACTCGCGAGGCTCAGAAATCGACCGGCACGATCGATCGCATTTTGAATTTGCGGGCTTGCCTCACTGACATCTCGCAAACGCTCGCCGCGCTGTTTGCGCTCCGCGAGCCAGGTTTTGAAGGTGCTGATCTGCTCGCGCTCACCAGCAAACAAGGTCGCAAACGTGGCGCGCGAACCGGGCTGTAACAAGCGTGTCGCAGGCAGGTCATCCGCGTGCATCAACAAGCTCGGCGCGAGCTCGCCGAAGCCGCCGCCTTGGTCTGGTCGGGTGATCAAAACTTTGGAGATGAGAAAATTGGCAGCTCCCACGGAGACTTGATCGCCCACCGCTGCATCCAGAGCGGCCAGTAGCTTCGAGTCTGGCCACACCTCGCCTCGAGGAGGACCTGAGCGGACGGCGGTCGGCGTACCAAACGCTTCCGTCGCTACACCGACGGTGCCGCGTAAAGGATAGGTGCCGCTGACCGCGCGAAGGTTCGCCAGTTGATTCCGCTCATCGCGAAATACAACGCTCAGCACCGAGGTCGCACTCGCCGTTCGCAGACCGCGACGATCGGCCTCCTCGCGGTAACTCGACGGCAACGGCCGTGAAGACTCGAGTCGCAAATCGGCTGCCAACACCTCGTTGGCCTGCAAAGCAACCGACTGACCAATGCGATTGACCAAGAAGCCGACACCGGTCAGTGCTCCGACGGCGACCGTCAAAGCCAACAACAAAACCGCGAGTTCGCCCGAGCGCCACTCGCGTGCGAGCAATCTCAATCCGAGCAAAGAAGCACGTGACATGGCGTCAACCTGCGGTGAGCTGCCCCGCCTCCATGATCACACTGCGCCCGCAGCGGGCAGCCAGAGTCCGATCATGGGTGACGAGGACGAGCGTAGTGCCGGAATCGGTATTCAAGGCGAACAGTAAATCGGCAATTTTCGCCCCGGTCGTGGTGTCGAGATTGCCGGTTGGCTCATCGGCAAAGAGTACGGCGGGTCGCATCACGAAGGCTCGCGCAATCGCGACGCGCTGCTGCTCACCACCGGACAGTTGGCGGGGATAGTGACCCACGCGGGCGCGTAAGCCGACGTGCTCGAGCGCATCCGTCGCGGCCTGACGTGCATCCGCTCGGCCGGCGAGCTCCAACGGCAACATGACATTCTCGAGCGCCGTCAGCGCGGGAATCAAATGAAAAGACTGGAACACGAAACCGACGCGTTCCGCTCGGAGACGCGCCCGGCCATCCTCGTCGAGCGCGGAGAGATCCTCCCCATCGAGCAAGACGCGACCACGAGTCGGCAAATCGAGGCCCGCCAGCAGGGCGAGTAAGGTTGACTTGCCGGCACCCGAGGCACCGACGATCGCCACGGATTCACCGGCGTGAACCTGCAGAGAGACATCTTGGACGATGGTCAGCGTCCCTTCTGGGCTGCTAACCTGTTTGCACAATCCCTGTGCCTCGAGGACGATATCTTTGGTCACGAAACGATCCTTCGTTGCTGCTCTGCTGATGTTCGCACTGCCGATGATCGGCATCGCGGCGCCCACACCGGCCGCAGCACCGAAAATTCTCGTACTGGGCGACAGCATCAGCGCCGGTTACGGTCTTGCAGCGAACGAGGGCTGGGTGAGCCTGCTGCAAACCCGACTGAAGGCACAAGGTTACGGGTACCGCGTGATCAATGCCAGCGTCACCGGCGAAACGACGACTGGCGGCCTCGCAAGGCTCCCCCGCGCCCTGTCTTTGCATCGTCCTGCCATCGTCATCATCGAACTGGGTGGTAACGATGGACTGCGCGGCCTGCCCCTCGGCACATCGCGCGCCAATCTTCAAAAAATGATCGATCTGTCGCTCGGTGCCGGCGCCAAGGTGCTGCTTCTCGGCATGAAAATTCCGCCCAATTACGGTCCTCGTTACGCGAACGAGTTCGAAAACCTGTATGCGGAGCTCGCTCGTCGGAACAAATTGGCTTTCGAACCTTTCTTTTTGGACAAGATCGCGTTGGCCGACGGCATGATGCAAGAGGATGGAATCCATCCGACCGCCAAGGCGCAGCCGATCATGCTCGAGACGCTCTGGCCGCGGCTCACGCCGCTGCTGCGACGCTGAATCGCACGCGATTGCCATCCGAAGCGAGCACCGGCTAGAGTTCGGGCATGTCAAAACCCTGGTTGCAGTCTTATCCGCCCGGCGTCCCGGCCGATATCGATTCCACTCGCTATGCGTCGATCGCGCAGATGGCCGACGAGAGCTTCAGCAAGTTCGCTGAACGAACGGCCTACGTGCAGATGGGACGGAATTTGAGCTACGGCGAACTCGATGCCAAGTCGAAAGCATTCGCCGGTTGGTTGCAGCAGAAAGCGAAGCTGCAACGGGGTGATCGCGTCGCGATCATGATGCCGAACGTGCTGCAGTATCCGATCGCTCTGTTCGGCGTACTGCGCGCGGGCGGAACGGTAGTCAATACCAATCCGCTCTACACGGCGCGTGAGCTCGAACATCAGCTGAAAGATTCGGGCGCCGAAGTCATCGTCATTCTCGAGAACTTTGCGCATGTGCTGCAGGAAGTCATCCAGCACACCAAAGTGCGCCAAGTGATCGTCACCAGCGTGGGCGAACTTCTCGGTTTTCCGAAGGGAACGATCGTCGACTTCGTCGTTCGCCGGATCCGCAAAGCGGTTCCGCCTTGGTCGCTGCCTGGTGCTCTGCGATTTAGCGACGTGCTCGCCGAAGGCGTTGCCCTGCCATATAAGCCGGTGTCCTTGAACCACACGGATCTCGCCTTCCTGCAATACACGGGCGGTACCACCGGTGTTTCGAAAGGCGCCATGCTCAGTCACGGCAACATGGTCGCCAACGTGCTGCAATCCTCCGCCTGGATCGCCGACACGCTGCCGCCGGGCGAGCATCACACGGCGATCACCGCGCTGCCGCTCTATCACATCTTCGCATTGACGGCGAACTGCATCCTGTTCCTGCGACTTGGCTGGACCAACGTGCTGATTACGAATCCGCGCGATTTTCCAGCGTTCGTCAAAGAATTGAAGCAGCATAAATTTACTTACATCTCAGGCGTCAATACGCTGTTCAATGCGCTGTTGCATACCCCGGGGTTCGAGACGGTGGATTTCAGCCACCTGCGCTGCACCTTGGGCGGTGGCATGGCGGTGCAACGCGCCGTGGCCGAGCACTGGAAAAAAGTGACCGGCTGCATCCTCACTCAAGCGTGGGGTTTGACTGAAACGTCACCGGCCGCGTGCATCAATCCGGCCAACGAAGATTTCAATGACTCTATCGGACTGCCGATTTCTTCCACGGAAGTGGCGATCATGAACGACGACGGCGAACCACTGCCGATCGGCGAATCGGGTGAGATTTGTGTGCGTGGTCCGCAGGTGATGCAAGGCTATTACAACCGGCCCGACGAAACCGCCAAGGTGATGCTCCCGGGCGGTTGGCTGCGTACCGGTGACATCGGGCGTATGGATGCTCGTGGTTACGTCTTCATTGAAGATCGTAAGAAAGACATGATCAACGTGTCGGGCTTCAACGTGTACCCGAATGAGGTGGAGAGCGTTGCGGTAACGCATCCGGGCGTACTCGAAGCGGCTGCCGTCGCCAAAGCCGATGAGCGTTCGGGCGAAGTTGTGGCCCTGTTCATCGTTCGGAAGGATCCCGCTTTGACGGCAGATGCTGTTATCGAACACTGCCGTGCAGCGCTGACCGGCTACAAGGTGCCGAAGTACGTGTACTTCAAAAACGACTTGCCGAAGACCAACGTCGGTAAAATCTTAAGACGCGAATTGCGCGACGAAGCGCAAAAGCTCTAAAGAAAACGGCAGTCTAATATCAGGACCGCTCGCCGGGACTAAACAGGCGGCGATGTTCGATGATCGCGTAACGATCCGTCATGCCCGCAACATAGTCGGCCACGACCCGTGCGCGGCCGGCTTTACCATGCTCGCGCTCGGCACTGGCGGCAGCCACCCGGTGTTCGCCTGGCAGCAAGTCGATGTCGTGCATGAAAACTTCAAATAACTCCCGCAACACCTTGCGTGCTTTGTTGGTCATTCGGAGCACGCGGTAATGTCGGTACAGGTTCGTGTTGAGGAAGCGCTTCAACTCAAGGTGCTCTTCACGTACAGACTCACTCATGACGATGAGTGGCGCGGATTGAGCACGAACCTCGTCAATGGACTGCGGCGCCGCTTCGGCAATCCGCTCCGCACTCGCGGACACCACATCGCGCACCACTCGATCGATCATTCGACGAATGGTTTCGTGCACCAAACGTCGGCCGGTCAGATTCGGATATTGAGCAACGACGACGGCGAACTCGCGACCGAACAGACTGACCTCGCGCAAGGCCTCTAGATCGAGCAGACCAGCGCGCAAGCCATCATCGACGTCATGGTTGTTGTACGCAATAGCATCGGCAAGATTAGCGAGCTGCGCCTCGAGACCAGGCTGACGACGCTCAATGAACCGCAATCCAAGCTCCCCCAGCGTACGCGCATTCTGCAGCGAACAATGTTTGAGGATGCCTTCGCGCGTTTCGAACGTGAGATTGAGTCCGGGAAAATCTGCGTATCGCTCTTCCAATAGATCCACAACGCGCAGGGATTGCAGATTGTGTTCGAATCCACCGTACTCGCGCATGCACTCGTTGAGTGCGTCCTGACCGGCATGGCCAAACGGGGTGTGCCCTAGATCGTGCGCCAGGCAAATCGCTTCGGTCAGCGTTTCGTGCAACGCCAACGCACGCGCGATCGTCCGACCGATCTGTGCCACTTCCATTGAGTGCGTGATGCGTGTGCGGTACAGGTCACCCTCGTGATTGACGAACACCTGCGTCTTGTAAACGAGGCGTCGAAACGCATTAGAGTGGATGATGCGATCGCGATCGCGCTGAAATTCGCCACGCAACTGCGGCGCGGGCTCATTAAAATGTCGGCCACGACTACGCTCGTCATGAGCTGCATAAGACGCCAGCGTCATGCGAAGTGTGCCTCGAGCGTTGCGCTCAGCGCCGATGCCGGATAGTCATGTGTGACGAAAGCTCGACCAATACCGCGCATCAACACGAAGCGAAGTCGACCTTCTTTGACCTTCTTGTCGATGCTCATCGCCGCACGCGCCTGCTCGGCATCAACCTCGGGCTTTGCGTGAGTCGGCAAATGTAAGCGCGCCAGTACATCGGCTATGCGATCACACTCGGCAGCCGACATCCAACCCGCATGGCGCGACATCGTCGCGGCCATCATCAAGCCTGCGCCCACGGCCTCGCCATGCAACCAACGTGAGTAACCGGTCACCGTTTCGATGGCGTGTCCGAACGTATGCCCTAAATTGAGCAAGGCCCGATCGCCACGCTCGTGCTCATCACGCGCAACGATCTCGGCTTTGATCTCGCAAGATCGCCGTACGGCGCGTGCGATGGCCTGCGGCTCGAGCGCCAACAAATCGGCCGTATGGGTGTCGATCCAATCAAAAAATGCTCGATCGCAAATCAAGCCGTATTTGACCACCTCGGCAAGGCCTGCTGACAACTCGCGCATCGGTAAAGATGACAAGGTCGTCGTATCGGCGATGACAGCCTGCGGCTGATGAAAGGCGCCGATCAAATTTTTTCCGCCCGGATGATTCACGCCGGTCTTACCGCCAACCGACGAGTCGACTTGGGCGAGCAACGTCGTCGGGATCTGAATGAACCCGATGCCCCGCTGATAACACGCAGCGGCAAAACCGGCCATATCGCCAATCACGCCGCCGCCCAAAGCAACGATCAGATCATCACGCGCAAAACGGTTAGCGACGAGCACATCGAGGATGCGGGAAACGGTCGCCAGAGTCTTGTTGGATTCGCCATCGGGCAACACGATCTCGATGAGATCGCGCTCGCCGCGGGCGGCCTTGATAGATGCGGAGTACAACGGCGCCACGACGGCATTGGTCACGAGCGCAACTTTCCGAGCTGGCATGACCCGCGCCAATAAATCAGTATCGCTTAGCAATCCGGGGCCGATATGAATCGGATAACTGCGCGCGCCAAGCGTGACAGTCAGCGTGCTCGGCGAGGCCGGTGTGGTTGAAATTGAGTTCACGCGGGAAGTATACGATTCTGACCTTCGCGTTCACCGAGGCTGCGCAGGATTTCATCGACGACGGCCGGAACCCTTCGCCCATCGGTCCGGATCGTCAGATGCGCCACAGCGGCATACAGCGGGGCTCGCTGGCTCATCAATTCGGTGACACGCGCAGTCATATCTGCCACCCCACTGAGCAGAGGTCGATTCTCTCCGCGTCTCACCCGCGCCACTTGCTGGGCTATCGAGGTTTCGAGATAGATCACCGTTCCTCGCTCTCGCAGGTAAGCGCGGCTCTCCTCGGCCAGGATGGCACCGCCCCCCGTCGAAAGCACGATACCGCTAACAGCCGTGAGTTCCGCGATCACTTCCCGCTCGCGCAGGCGGAACCCTGCCTCTCCTTCGGTGTCGAAGATGCGCGGGATATCGACACCCGTCCTGCGTTCGATTTCTGCGTCGGTGTCGATGAAGGGCATTCGAAGCCGGCGAGCGAGGGTTTTTCCCACAGCCGTCTTGCCCGAGCCCATCGGCCCCACGAGAAATAGGTTAGTTGAGTCCGTCATCCGTCGAATCCTGTCTGCACGTCAAGCCTACCGCACCGGCCAAGCCTGCGACATTCCGGTAACATGCGCATCGCCGTGAAAGTCTCTCCGTCGAAAATCCTGCTCTGGAGCCTCACGGCGGTCGTCGGTTCGGCTGCCTTGCTCGTGGTGGGCATCTCAGGCGCCTATCTGTACCTCGCTCCCAGTCTGCCAAGCGTGGAAGCCATGCGTCAGATCGAGCTGCAGGTACCGCTTCGCGTGTACTCCAGCGATGGTCAAACCATCGCGCAAATTGGCGAGCAGCGACGAATACCGGTCTCATTCGAGCAAATTCCACCCGTCGTGCGCCAAGCCTTCATCGCGGCTGAGGATGATCGATTTTTCGAACACTCCGGATTCGATTACCAGTCGATTCTCCGCTCGATCATCGTCAATCTCATTCCTGGCTATCGACTGGAAGGCGCAAGCACCATCACGCAACAGACTGCAAAGAATCTTTTTCTGACGAACGATCGTACCTGGCGGCGCAAAGGCCAGGAGATGTTCCTGACGTATCGCATCGAGCGCGAGTTCAGCAAGGAAGAAATTCTCGGTCTCTATCTGAACGTGATTCCTTTTGGAAAACGCGCCTACGGCGTCGCGGCGGCGGCCGATCTCTATTTCGGCAAGACTCTGGCGCAGCTCTCGCTGGCCGAAGCAGCAACCCTCGCACGAGTGCCGCAAGCACCCTCTCGCTACAACCCCATCAACAATCCGAAAGCAGCAGCTGAGCGTCGTGGTTACGTGTTGCGTCGTATGCGCGAGCTCGGCTTCATCGATCGCGTTTCGGAGCAGCGCGCTGCCCGGGAAATCGTTCGAGCACGCGAGCACGTCAAGACGTTCGATGTCGAAGCGCCGTATGTCGCCGAGATGGCACGTCTTGAGTTGGTGCAGCGCTTTGGCGCTGCGGCACAGAACGAAGGCTACAAGATCTATACGACCATCGATCCGACCATGCAGTCAGCAGCCAACGCGGCACTACGCGAAGGTCTGCTCGATTACGACCGACGCCACGGCTGGCGCGGCGCGGTAGCGCGCAAGTCCTTGCCAGTATCGGGTGCGCCCGATGCACTCGAGTCATTGCTTGATGATTACCCGTCGAGTGGACCCTTGCGTCCAGCCATTGTCCTGTCAGTTGGCGATAAAGAAGCGCGTCTCTACGCTCGCGATCTTGGCAACGTGACCATGGCCTGGGATGGAATGTCCTGGGCCAGAGCAAAAACAGGCCGCAGACTCGGTCCCTCACCGAAAAAAGCAGCCGATATCCTGCAGCGCGGCGATATCGTCTACGTAGCGCCGGATGGCGAGAAGATCTTGCTAGCACAAAAGCCGGAGGCCGCTTCCGCACTGGTTGCTCTCGCACCGCGTGATGGCGCCATTCGAGCGCTCGTCGGTGGCTTTGATTATTTTGATGCGAAGGCCGGCAAGTTCAATCGCGCCATTCAAGCACAGCGTCAGCCCGGCTCGGGTTTCAAACCTTTCTTGTACTCGGCGGCGCTCGAGTATGGCTTCACGCCCTCCACCATCGTCATGGACGCCCCCTTCGTCGTCGACGATCCGAACATGGAAGAAGCGTGGCGCCCCGAGAACTCGAGCGGTGATTTCAGCGGCCCGACTCGTCTGCGCGAAGCGCTCGTCCAATCAAAGAATTTGGTCTCTATCCGCGTTTTGCAGTCGGTCGGTATGGCGCCTGCCATGAGTTATACCGAACGCTTCGGCTTCGAGCGTAGCAAGCTGCCACGTAATCTGACCCTCTCCCTCGGCACCTTGAGCGCGACTCCGCTGCAAGTTGCCACGGGCTATGCCGTCTTCGCCAACGGCGGCTATCGCGTACAGCCCTATTTCATCGAACGCATCGAAGATCCCCAGGGCAAGGTCGTGTTTCAGGCCAAACCTCGGGTGGTCACACCCGGTTGCGCAGATCAGCTGCCGGCGGCGACGGCCGTCGATGTCCGCGGCGAGGAGGAGTCGGCTAAGGCCGCCTCTAACAGCGGCGAGTGCGACAAAGCACCGAACGAAATCGCTCCCAGAGTCATCCGTGCTCAGAATGCCTGGTTGATGACCGATATGTTGCGCGAGGTCATCACTCGCGGCACCGGACGTCGCGCCTTGGCGCTTGGTCGAAGTGACCTCGCGGGCAAGACCGGTACAACGAACGAAGCTCGCGATACCTGGTTCAATGGTTACAACCCGGATCTTGTCGCGAGCGTGTGGGTGGGCTTCGATCAGTCGAAACCTTTGGGTGAAGGTGAGGAAGGCAGTCGGACCGCCGTGCCCATTTGGGTGGACTTCATGCGCGTCGCGCTCGCGCGAACACCCGTGCGCAGTTGGCCCATGCCTGAGGGTCTCGTGCAGGTACGAATCTCTCCGATCACCGGCGAAGTGGCAGGTGCAGATGATCGTGATGCCATCTTCGAAACGTTCATGCTGGATCGACTGCCCGTGGGGGCACCACAAGATCTCGTCAATCCGAATAAGACCGACGAATCGAAACCAAAGGAGTCGGCGGAGCCACTCTTTTGAAGAAGTTGCCGCCGCGCGCTGAGCACCTACGCCGAGCATTGGCACAAGAGGCGGCCCGAATCATGGCCGAACATGGTGTGCGCGATTTCTTGCTTGCGAAGCGCAAAGCCGCAGAACGTTACGGCGTCGTTGACGGCTCTCTGTTGCCTCGCAATACGGAAATCGAAGCAGCGCTACAGGAGTATCAGCGCCTCTTTGGCGGCGAATCGCATGTCGAAACACTACAGGCGCAGCGCTCCGTTGCACTGGATGTCATGCATCGTCTACAACGCTTTCAACCCCGTCTCGTCGGACCCGTCCTGAACGGAACGGCAACTTCACATGACGATGTCGTACTGCATGTATTCGTCGATCGTATTGAAACACTGAGCTTCGCTTTGATGGATCAAGGTGTCCCGCACGAAACGAGCGAGCGTCGCGTTCGACTCGATAACGAGCGCACCGTGCAACAGCCCACGATACGCATCGAAGTCGATGAGCAGCCAGTAGAACTCGTCGTGTTCAACATCGATGGCATCAGACAAGCACCGATCAGCCCGGTCGACGGCAAACCGATGCGCCGCGCCGATCTGCGCGAAGTGGAAAATCTGTTAGCGACGGACTAGTTCCGATCAGCGCTTGCTGATCGGAACGTATTCGCGCGGTGCGGGTCCGGTGTAGAGCTGACGCGGACGTCCGATCTTATAACCCGGATCGCTGATCATCTCTTGCCAGTGCGACACCCAGCCAGCGGTGCGCGCGATGGCGAACATGACCGTGAACATCGAACGCGGAATACCGAGGGCGCTGTAAATGATCCCCGAGTAGAAGTCGACGTTCGGGTACAGCTTGCGGGCGATGAAGTATTCGTCCTTGAGCGCGATTTCTTCGAGACGCTGTGCGAGCTCGAGCAGCGGATTGTCCGCACGGCCCATCTTAGCGAGCACCTTATGGCACATCTCGCGGATGATCTTCGCGCGCGGATCAAAATTCTTGTAGACACGATGGCCAAAGCCCATCAATCGCACGTTGCTGGTCTTGTCTTTGACCTGGGCGAGGAACTTCGGAATATTGTCGACGGTGCCAATCTCCTCGAGCATTTCGAGGACTGCTTCGTTGGCGCCACCATGAGCCGGGCCCCACAGAGCCGACACACCGGCCGAAATCGCGGCGTACGGATTTGCGCCGGTGGAACCGGCCAAGCGCACGGTCGATGTGCTCGCGTTCTGCTCGTGATCCGCATGCAGGATCAACAACAGATCGAGCGCCTGCGCAGCGAGCGGGTCGACGTGATACGGCTCACACGGAACCGCATAGAACATGTGCAACAGATTGCTGCAATAGTCGAGATCGTTACGCGGATAGATGAAAGGCTGTCCGAGCGCGCGCTTGTAGGCGGCGGCAGAGATGGTCGGCAGCTTGGCAATGATGCGATGAGCAAAAATCTCGCGATGACGCGGGTTATTGATGTCCATCGAGTCGTGATAGAAGGCCGACATCGACGCGACGATCGCACTGACCATGGCCATCGGATGCGCGTCGTAGTGGAAGCCGTTGTACATGCGCAGCAACGACTCGTTGACCATCGTATGACGCTGGATGTTGACGCTGAACTCGGCCAACTGTTTGGCGTCCGGCAGCTCACCGTTCAACAAGAGATAAGCGACTTCGATAAACGAACTATGTGCGGCCAACTGCTCGATCGGATAGCCGCGATACATCAACACACCGGCGTCACCGTCGATATAGGTGATCTTGCTCTCGGTGCTCGCCGTGGCCATGAACCCCGGATCGAAAGTGAATACGCCGTGATCCTTGTTGAGGCTGGCGATATCGATCACGTCCGGACCGATGGTGCCCGCACGGACGGGCAGGTCCGTTTTCTTGCCGGAAGAGACGTCTAGCAGTTCGAATTTCTTGTTGGCCATAGTGTCGTTCGCCGTGAGCAGAATGTCGTGGCAGACACGCCACGACGTGTGACGAAATTGACACGGCTTGCGTTCGGAATCAAGGCAGAGCGGATGAAATTTTCAGCCATGACCAGCTTACTCGACCACCTTGTAGAACGCGCCGGGTGACAACTTACCGTCCGGGTAAATACCGTTGATCAGTTGCAGCTGTTCTTTCCGGAATTTTCCATCGGGCATCGCCTCGACATGATCCTCGATCGACGTCGTTGCCGTCGCGGTGGCCATACGCAAGCGATACGGTTCGGCAAGCGGATACTCGGTCGGCCGCAAACCTCGCAGCGTTTCGGCGACACTACGGAAAAGACCATCAGCCTCGGGAATGCCACCGCGCGAAGATCGGCTTGCACCGGCGAATAGATACGCGCTCTTGCCGCGATATAGCACGACCCAACGCACAGGCCCCGCACCACCATCGAGTGGCGAGCCGGAGGAAGTGCGCACGGTATAGCCTTCCATACCGTTCACGTTGATCGCTTCGCCACCCGAAATGCTCGCGCCCTTCAATTGCGATAACAAAAACTCGCGCGGCGACTGGGTCGGTGGATAGTCGCGCAAGGTGATTTGCATGATGGTGTCGCGCTTCGGTGTGTAGGCGAGCAATCGATCACGCTGGTTCTCGACGGTCCAGGCGCGCGGAAACGCAACCGTGATGCCGAGCTCGGCGTGATAGAGCCGATTGCCGCGCAAGATGCCCTGCGCACGACTTGAGCCGTAAGTCATACCGTCGATCTGACGGAGATATTCCTCGCGCCCTTCGAACCAACCGCCCGCGGGACCGTTCTCGAGCTTCGCCGATGCCTTAGCAGCCTGCACTGCTCTCTTATCGGGCGCCGGATGCGACGAAAACAAACCATGGTAGATACGGGGCTCGCGACCTTCGGCCCGCGCTTGATCGATCTCAAAGCGCTCTCCGCGTCGAAACATTTCGAACACTTCGCCCATGGACTCGGGTCGATAACCCGCGCGAGTCGCATATTGCAGTCCGAGACGATCAGCCTCGAGTTCGTTCTCGCGCCCGTATCCCTGCATCCAAGCTTGCGCACCGAGATTGGCAAGATCGGCGACGGCGCCAGAACCGGTGTAGATCGCTGCAGCCGTGGCTGCGAGCGTGGCGAAAATACCGCGCGTCATCCGCTCTTGCGGATGGCGCGCCGTGACATGCGCCACTTCGTGCCCGAGTACCGAGGCGAGTTCCGCTTCCGAGTTGAGATGGGTCAGCAAACCTCGGTGCACATAGATGAAGCAGCAGCCGGTGGTGAACGCGTTGATTGAATCGTCATCGAGAACGACGAATTTCCATTCCGCGTTCGGCAACTCACTCTTGCTAGCGACCCGTTGCCCCACTTGGCTGACGTAATCCTGTAAGGCCTGATTCTCGTACAGCCCATACGCCTTGAGGATCTGTTCATGCGCTTTGCGGGCGGACGCACTCTGCTTGGCCGTGCCTTTACCCGACTGCGCAAAAGCAGACGAGCCGAACGTCAACAGCGTTGCGGCGAGAACGGCGGTGATTAGAGCGGTGATTCGGCCCGACATGTTTTGGGACCTCCAGCACGAAAGACGTCGCCAACTTAGCAGAAGTTCCCGCGCAGTCCTCGATACGGCCGAGCCCCTGAAACGAACGAGGCGCCCGAAGGCGCCTCGTGTACATCCAGCGGCACGCGCCATCGGCGCGTCCGACGCGCTTCAGCGCGCGGCGGCGGCGGCGTACTTCTTGCGGAACTTGTCGACGCGACCTGCGGTGTCGAGGATCTTCTGCTTACCGGTGTAGAACGGATGGCAGCTTGAGCAAACTTCGATCGCAAGATCTTGCCCGAGCGTCGAACGGGTCGGGAACGTGTTACCGCAGGTGCAGGACACCGTGATGTCCTTGTATTCCGGATGGATCGAAGGTTTCATGATCGTGCTACCGAGGCCGAAGCTTGCGCAAAAAGGGCGCGCAGTCTATCGGCGCTGGCCGGCCGATACAAGCCCCGGGGCGCGGTAATCGATCTATTCACATTTTCTGTGGATAAGTCTGTGGAGGAGGCGAAAAAAGAGCCTCGATTCCGCGGTGAAATCGACTTTCTGCACCCTCGATCAAAAAATGACACAGTCATTAATAGTAATTAAAACAATGAGTTGCGACTTCATTGTTCTTCAATGTCTCAAAAAATGGCGCTTCCTGCCGTCGCGGAAGGATTTTCTCCGCGCTGTGCATAGTCAGACGAAAATCCGCCTCGAAAATCGCGTAACTCACGGTTTTGGCGGCAAGAATTCGACCAGGATATCGTTCAGGAAGCGCTGCCCGACCTTGCTCGCTCGCCAACGACCCTGCGAGGCGGGCTCCAAAAGCCCACGTCGGCAGAGTGCCGAGACGGCATCGGCGATCGCCTCGTAGGGCGTGCCCGTGGCGATCGCGAAACCCGCCTCGTCAAAGCCTTCGACCAGACGCAGCGCATTCAACAGATATTCGAACGGCCGCTGCTCGATCGGGACGGCAGACCAAGTGATGGCGCCGCGTGGATCGCGCTGGTAGCGCCTCGGCTCGCGAATCTGATGGCTGCGGATAATGTCGAGTTCACCTGTTTCGGGATTGATGCGACTCCATTTTCCGTGTGCGCCCGCTCCCGCCCCGATGTAGTCACCGAACCGCCAATAAAGAAGGTTGTGAGCGCACTCGCACCCACGCCGGGCGTGGGCCGACACCTCGTATTGGTGATACCCGTGCTGCTCGAGACGCTCTAGCGCACGCTGCAAGGTGAGCTCGACCGTCTCGTCCGTCGGCAAGTTGGCTGGAGGTTGAGCGGCGAACGGGGTGCCGGGCTCGAGCGTCAAATGATAGTGAGACACCTGCGCCGGCTGCAGCGCGATCGCCTCATCGAGATCGCGCATCGCTCCTTCCACCGACTGTGCAGGTAACCCGTACATCAAGTCGATGTTGAAGTTGTCGATACCTGCCGCATGCAACTCGCTCGCCGAGCGATGCACATCCTCAGGTACGTGAATTCGCCCGAGTCGATGCAGTGCCTCGCGATCGAAACTTTGCGCGCCCAAAGAAATTCGATTGACTCCTGCACCAGCATAACCGGCGAACAAGCCGCGCTCGACCGTCGCCGGATTTGCTTCGAGCGTAATCTCAGCATTCGTAGCGATCGGATGCATTTCTTTGATTCGCTCGAGCACCTGCGCGATGGACTCGGGCGAGAAAAGGCTTGGCGTGCCACCACCCATGAACACGGTCGTGATGGGCCGCCCCGAAACGAAATCGCCATGCAACTCGAGCTGCGCTTCAACATCGAGTAGCAGCGCGTCAATATAAGAGCGTTCGCCGAGCGGTTCGCGCAGCGTGTAGGAATTAAAGTCGCAGTAAGGACACTTGCTGACGCACCATGGGAAGTGCAGATAAAGCCCGAGCGGAATGGCCAGCGTGTCCGTCACGACGCTAACGCGACAACGCTGCCCAAGCTGGCGAGCTACGCGACAGAAAATCGCGCAATGCCATGGCACGATGACTGCGAAGATTCTTCTCGCTCGATGACATCTCGGCAGCGCTCGTGTGCGTTTGCCCATCGGCGAAAACCGGGTCGTAACCAAAACCGCCAAGGCCACGCGGCGCGGTCAGAATGTAACCCTCCCAAACGCCCTCGCCGATGATCGGCTCGGGATCATCTGCCGAGCGTACGAACGCGATCACGCAGCGAAAACGAGCTCGACGCTGCCCTTCGGGCACGGTCGCCATAGCCGCGAGCAGTTTCGCGAGATTATCGGCATCGCTAGCTTCAGCGCCTGCATATCGGGCCGAGTAAACGCCGGGCGCACCGCCGAGTGCATCGACCTCGAGACCAGAATCGTCAGCCAAGGCAGCCTGATGACTGTGCAATGCCGCATGACGGGCTTTCAAGAGCGCATTGCCTCGAAAACTGCTTTCGGTTTCCTCGGGTGGCTCGATCCCGAAAGCCGACTGCGGTTGCACTAACCAACCGAGCGGTTGCAACAACTCGTCGAATTCGCGCAGCTTGCCGCGATTGCCGCTGGCGAGAACGAGTTGTCGAGCCGTCGGGGTCATACGGCTGGCGCAGCCAACACCGCTCGTTGCAAAGCGTGCAAGTGTTCAATGCCGCGCGCGGCGAGATCGAGCAAGGCATCGAGCTCGTCACGACGGAACGCATGTCCCTCGGCCGTACCCTGCACTTCGACGAAAGTACCGCCGTCTTTCATGACGACGTTCATGTCGGTTTCAGCTTGTGAGTCTTCGGCGTAATCGAGATCGAGTACGGGCACACCGCCACAGATGCCCACCGAAATCGCTGCGACCTGTCCATGCAAGGGCGAGGCAGCGAGCGCGCCGCGACGGATCAACAAATTGCAGGCATCGACCAGCGCAACGTAGCTACCCGTGATCGCCGCCGTTCGTGTGCCGCCATCGGCTTGAAGCACGTCGCAATCGAGCGTGACGGTACGCTCGCCCAGCGCCGACATGTCCATCACCGCACGCAGACTGCGACCGATCAAACGCTGGATTTCCTGGGTGCGACCGCTTTGCTTGCCTTTGGCTGCCTCGCGTGACGATCGGGTATGAGTGGCCCGCGGCAACATCCCGTACTCGGCCGTCACCCAACCTTGACCCTTGCCGCGAAGGAACCCGGGCACGCCATCTTCGATGCTCGCCGTACACAACACGCGGGTTCCGCCGAACTCCACCAACACGGACCCTTCCGCGTGACGCGTATAGCCTCGCTGGAAGCGAACATCACGCAATTGGTCGGGTGTGCGGCCGCTCGGTCTTTGATACATGGGTTTGATCCGTCCGGTATAAACTGCGCGCTTTATACATGATCGGGCTCACATGATCAGCAGCATGACCGGGTTCGCCCGGCTCGAGCAGAGCGGTTCGTACGGTCAACTGACCTGCGAAGTGCGCAGCGTCAATCATCGCTACCTCGAACCCGGCTTTCGCCTGCCGGAAGAATTGCGCGCGCTCGAGAGCGAGCTTCGGCAGACGCTCGCGCGCGAGCTACGTCGCGGCAAAGTCGACTGCACGATTCACTGGCGCGGATCCCACGAAGCGGAACGCGAACTGCTGGTGAACGATGAGGCGGTCGATCGTCTGCTGACTCGCAGCCGAGATATCGCACAACGCGCCGAATCGCGTGGCCTAGGGGCGAGTCACCTCGCCTCGGTCGATCCCATCGAAGTCTTGCGCTGGCCTGGCGTGTTGCGCGAGCAAACCACCGAAACCGAAAGTTTGCATGCGGCTTGCCGGCAACTTTTTCTCGCCACCGTCCGCCAACTGGCAGAAGCACGGCAGCGCGAAGGAGAGCGACTACAAGAGCTCGTCGAGCAGCGTTGCGTCGCGCTCGCCGAGTTGATTGCCACCGTCCGAGCGCGTCTGCCCGAGTGGCGGCAGCGTTGGCGCGAGAAACTGCGCGAACGACTCGCGGAACTCGCCGTGCAAGTCGACGCCGAACGCTTCGAACAAGAGGTGGCGCTCATCCTGCAACGCGCCGATGTCGACGAGGAGCTCGATCGTCTCGACGGTCATTTGGTCGAAATTCGTCGCGTCATAACAGGCAGTGAAGCCGCGGGCCGCAGACTCGACTTTCTAATGCAGGAGTTGAATCGCGAAGCCAACACGCTCTCGTCGAAGTCGCAGGAACTCGATACCACCCGCATTGCCGTCGACATGAAGGTGTTGATCGAGCAGATGCGCGAGCAAATTCAGAACATCGAATGACCCGTTCCACCGGCGGACGTCTGTTCGTGATCGCCGCGCCGTCAGGCGCTGGTAAGACCAGCCTCGTTAAAGCCTTGCTGCAACGGGTGCCGAATCTGCGAGTGTGCGTGTCACATACGACGAGACCGCGTCGCCCTAACGAGGTTGACGGTCGCGATTACCACTTCGTCGACGTGCCGACCTTCGAGACCATGATTTCGGCCGACGGGTTTCTCGAATATGCGCCGGTGTTCGACAACTATTACGGCACCAGCCGAAAGGCCCTAAGCGATGCCTTCGGTCGTGGTCACGACGTGATGCTGGAGATCGACTGGCAGGGAGCCGAGCAAGTCCGGCGTCGCACCGCGGATCCGAAGACGGGCGCGGCGGGCTGCACTGGCATCTTCGTGCTGCCCCCATCGCGCGTTGAACTCGAACGCCGTCTGCGCGAGCGCCGCACCGACAGTGATGCCGTCATCGCCAGACGTCTTCGGGATGCCGTGACCGACATGCGCCACTACCACGAGTTCGACTACGTGATCGTCAACGACGACTTCGAGCGAGCGCTCGGCGACCTCGAGCGTGTTATCGGCGGTGATGGCCGGGAACTTCGATCGGACCGACCACAGCTACAGCCTCTGCTCGACGAATTGCTGGCCTGAATTGCTGATTTGGCCTGACTTCCCCTATACTTACAGACCCTTTCTCAGGTTTTTCGGGGATTCCCCGAGGCTCTCATGGCACGTATCACCGTCGAAGACTGTCTGCAAAACGTCGACAACATTTTCCAGCTCGTCCTGCTCGCTTCACAGCGCGCTCGCCGACTGGCAAACGGTGCCGAATCGACCGTGCCTTGGGAAAACGACAAGCCGACGGTCGTCGCACTGCGCGAAATTGCCGCGGGCAATATCACCGCTGAGATGCTCCTCGAGCCAGAGCCGGAGCCAGAGCCGGAACCGAGCCTGTTGCCGGACATCATGGAGCCCGATCCGGGTTTCCGTGCGCCGCAATTCGGCCTCGGAGACTGATCTGGTCATCTGACGCTTGGGCTATGCCGGTACTCTATTGGGGTTTCTGCCTGGCGGATCCACGCCCGGCTTGAAGGAACTGCTGGCGGCTGCGCAAAGTTACCTGCCGCCAGAACAAGTCGAACGCATCCGAATCGCCGCCGAGTTCGGCGCTGAGGCCCACAAAGGGCAAAAGAGAAAGACGGGCGAACCCTACATCGCCCACCCGGTCGCTGCGGGCGTCATTCTGGCGGGTCTTAGGGTCGATGCCGACACCATCGTCGCGGCCATCCTGCACGATGTCATCGAAGACACGCCGGTCGCCAAAGAAGAGTTAGCACGCCGCTTCGGTGAAACCGTCGCCGAGATCGTCGATGGCGTAACCAAACTCGATCAGATTCAGTTCAAGAGTCGTGAAGAAGCGCAGGCGGAATCCTTCCGCAAGATGCTGCTCGCAATGGTACGCGACCTGCGCGTCATCCTCGTCAAGCTCGCCGATCGTTTGCACAACATGCGCACGATCGAAGGCATGTCGCCAAGCAGACGGCGCGCCATCGCACGCGAAACTCTGGAAATCTTTGCACCACTTGCTGAACGCCTCGGCCTCTACGCCATGAAATTGGAACTCGAAGATCTCGGGTTCCGGGCTCTCTACCCGCAACGCTACCGAGTCATCGAAAAAGCCATCAAGCGAGCCCGAGGCCACCAAAAAGAATTTTTGGGGAAGATTTCCGAGAATATCAGCGCTGCACTCGCCAAGGCCGGTATCACAGCCGAAGTCGATGCGCGAGAAAAACACTTGTACAGCATCTACAAAAAGATGCTGCGCAAACGGTCGGCACTCTCAGAGATCGTCGATGTGTATGGACTGCGCGTCGTCGTCGCCAGTGCCGATGACTGCTACCGCGCCCTCGGCGTCGTGCATGGCGCTTACAAGCCGATGCCGGGTCGATTCAAAGATTACATCGCGATCCCACGCGTCAATGGTTACCAATCGCTGCACACGACCTTGTTCGGCCCGAACGGCCTACCGATCGAGGCTCAAATCCGCACTCGCGACATGCATCGCGTCGCTGAATCGGGTATCGCTGCACACTGGAAGTACAAAAGTGGCGACGGCTCCCCCGCTTATGAGCAAGCTCAGGCGCGAGAATGGCTCAACAATCTCATCGCCATGCAAGAGAGTGGGTCTTCCGAAGAATTTCTCGAGAGTGTTCGCGTCGATCTGTTTCCGGACAAGGTGTATCTCTTCACACCCAAAGGAAAGATCTTGCGGCTCCCGCGTGGTGCGACCGTGGTCGACTTTGCTTATGCGGTGCATACCGACATCGGCAATCGTTGTGTCGCCGCCAAAGTCGACCGCCGACTGACCCCGCTGCGAACCCAACTGCGCAATGGCCAAACCGTGGAGATCGTGACGGCGCCCGGCGCGATGCCAAACCCGGCCTGGGTGAACTTCGTCGTGACGGCCAAAGCCAGAACCGCCATCCGTAATTACCTGAAGAGTTTGCGTCGATCTGAAGCGATCGAGCTCGGTCAGCGACTCATCAATCAATCTTTGGCCGAGTTCAATCTCTCTCTGACCGACATCAGCGAGATGACTCTCGCCGCCACGATCGGCGAACTCGGCATGGTCGATGCGGACGAACTGTTCGAAAAGGTCGGGCTTGGCGAGCGCCTCGCACCGCTCATCGCACGCCGACTCGGCCCGGCCAATCCTCTGCAAAACGCTGGTGAGTCACTCGACGACAGTCTCGATGCCGGTAATGCGGCACCTGCGCCACTCTCGGTGGCGGGCACCGAAGGACTGCTCGTTAGCTATGCGCGTTGCTGCTTCCCGGTGCCGGGTGATCCCATCCTCGCTTATCTATCGAGTGGACGAGGCATCATCGTTCATCGTGAAGACTGTGCGAACGTCGACGACTATCGCAAGCATCCGGAGAAATGGCTCTCGGTCACTTGGGCTGAAAAGCCGGAAAAACTTTTCGGTAGCGAACTACGCGTCGAGGTTGCCAATCGCATGGGTGTGCTTGCAGCCGTCGCCGCCGCCATCGCTGGCACCGAAACGAATATCGAGCACGTCGAGCTCGAAGAGCGTGACGCCGAAACCTCGGTTCTCGTTTTCGAAGTGAAAGTTCGCGACCGAACTCATTTGGCGCGAGTGATGCGCGTCATCCGTCGCATGCCTGACGTCCTCAAACTCTCGCGTACACTTGCTGTCAGGACCCGCGAAGACTGACGCTTCAGGTCCGCGTGATCATGGTCGTTTTCTTGCGGAGGTTTCATCATGACCCGACAGATCATCAGCACGACGGACGCACCGGCGGCCATCGGCACCTACTCGCAGGCGGTACGCGTCGGCCCCACTGTTTACATCTCGGGTCAGATTCCGCTCGATCCGGCAACCGGACAAATCGTCAGTGGCGATATCGAAGCGGAGATCCGACGCGTTTTCGACAACCTCGAAGCCATCGCTAAAGCGGCCGGCGGATCCTTGCGTCATGCCGTGCGAGTCACGGTGTTCCTGACGGATCTTGCGCACTTCGCCAAAGTTAACGAGGTGATGGCGCAGTACTTTCCGCAGCCGTGGCCTGCGCGTGCTGCGCTCGGCGTCTCGCAACTGCCGAAGGGAGCGCGGGTCGAAGTCGATTGCATCTTGCATCTCGACTAACCCGATCAATCGCCGTATGGGGGACCCGCGCGAGCAGCGCCCGGTTACCGCCTTGCGTGGCGTCGGCGCAGCGCTGGCGGCGCGATTGGCCGTGCTGGGCGTCGAGCAAGTGCAAGATTTGCTCTTCGTGTTGCCCACTCGGTACGAAGATCGCACCCGCGTACAACCCATTGGCTCGCTATTACCCGGCAGTCGAGTCGTCGTCGAAGGGGAAGTGCTGCTCACGGAAGTCGTTTTTCGACGTCGACGACAGATGCTCTGTCGCATCGCCGACGGCTCCGGCTTCCTGACGCTGCGTTTCTTCCATTTCTCCAAATCACAACAAGACGGTCTAGCTCGCGGCGTTCGCATCCGCTGCTTCGGCGAAGTGCGGCGCGGGCCAATGGGGCTTGAAATCGTCCATCCAGAGTATCGCCGCGTCGCCGACGGTCCCGGAGTGTTGGAAGACAGATTGACGCCGGTCTATCCCATGACCGAAGGCGTGACCCAAGGACGCCTTCGCATGCTCATTGGACTCGCGCTGCGCGAGCTCGATACCGCCGGCGTACGCGAGTGGCTGCCGGAGTCGATACTGCAACCGCTCGGACTTCCCTCGCTGCGTACGGCGTTGGAATTCGTGCACCGACCACCCGTTGATGTCGAACTCGATGAACTCGAAGCGGGTCGTCATCCGGCGCAACGGCGACTCGCTTTCGAGGAGCTGTTGACGCATCACGTCGTGATGCGTCGCTTGCGAGACGAGGCTCGTACAGACTCCGCAACTCCTTTACCCGATAGCGCCGGACTATCGACGCGCTTTAAAGAATGCCTGCCTTATTCCCTCACGGGCGCACAGCAGCGCAGTCTCGACGATATCGAACGCGATCTGCAGAAGCCGCAACCGATGGTCCGCTTGGTTCAGGGTGATGTCGGCTGCGGCAAGACCGTCGTTGCTGCAGCAGCAGCCGCTCGCGCCATTGGTAGTGGATATCAGGTCGCTTTGATGGCGCCAACCGAGTTGCTGGCCGAACAGCATCAAAGAAATCTGGATTCTTGGTTTAGACCTCTTGGGATCACGGTCGGACTCGTGACGGGGTCGCAGCCCGCCAGGACGCGACGCAGCGCACTCGAGGCCGTTGCCTCCGGTGAACTGCAGCTGGTCGTGGGTACTCATGCACTCTTTCAGGATGGCGTGCAGTTCCACAAGCTCGCGCTTGTCATCGTCGATGAGCAACACCGCTTTGGTGTGCAACAACGACTTCGCTTGGCCGAAAAGGGTCTGCACGAGGATCGGCATCCGCATCAATTGATCATGACGGCGACACCGATCCCGCGAACCCTCGCCATGACCGCCTATGCGGATCTCGATGTATCGATCATCGACGAGCTGCCGCCTGGACGAACCCCCGTCAAAACGGTCGTTGCCGCACAAACCCGTCGCGACGAAGTGGTTGCACGAATAGCGGCCGCGTGCCGTTCTGGGAGGCAGGCGTACTGGGTCTGCCCTCTGATCGACGAGTCCGAGGAATTACAGTGCCAGGCAGCGGAAGAAACCGCGGTGTCTTTGACAGAGGCCTTGCCGGAGTTTCGAGTCGGTCTCGTGCATGGACGCATGAAAGCCAAAGAAAAAGACGCGGTCATGCTCGAATTCAAAGCGGGTCGAATTCAGCTGTTGGTCGCGACCACCGTCATCGAGGTCGGCGTGGACGTACCTAACGCTACCGTGATGGTGATTGAAAATGCCGAAAGAATGGGGCTTGCCCAACTGCATCAGTTGCGCGGTCGCGTTGGGCGCGGCTCGCATGAAAGCAGTTGCGTACTGCTCTATCGATCGCCGCTCGGCGCGCTGGCCCGGGCGAGACTGAACGCCATACGAGATAGCAATGATGGTTTCGAGATCGCTCAGCGTGATCTCGATTTGCGCGGCCCGGGCGAGTTACTCGGCACTCGCCAGACCGGTCTCGCCCGCATGCGAGTCGCCGATCTGGCCCGCGACGTCGATTTGCTCCCGGAAGTTCATAAGGCTGCCGAAGCGCTGCTCCAGCAACATCCAGATAGAATTGCGCCTCTCACGGCACGCTGGATCGGATCGGACGACAAATATGGCCGTATCGGCTGAAAAAAACGGGCTGTCGACGGCTGCGTTGCCGACACCTCTACCGTCATCGGTCATGTGGTTACCGGCGAGCGCTCTCAACTGCTATGAGGGCAATGCGGAGCACCGCGACTGGCTGCAGACTCCGGGCTTGCTGACTCAGCGCATTCGAGCGGCTGCCGCAGATCAATTCTTCATGCGACTGATCAACGAGTGTCGCTGCGGCGATGAATTCGTCCGCGAAATCGATATGGGTTGCGAACGAGCGGTTTGGTTGTTTGCTCATACCCGTATTCCAGCGGAAACCGCACAGCGTCACGAGTGGCTGACTTGCATCGGCGAACGCACGCTCGGTGAAGCACTCGCTGAACAACCGGCCCTAGAGCGAGCACCGTTTCGCTTCGCTCAAGCATACCCTGACACGTGGCTCGCAGCGCGCGCGCTGCAGCATGCGGCTATCGCGCCACGTCCGGTTTGGGTTCGACACTCGGCATTTAAAATCGACGGTGCGCCCTTCGATCTCTACGAAGTTTTCATGCCGCAGATAGGCTCTCGATGAAGAAGGCGTGGCGACGTCGCTTACGCGAGTACGTTCTACTGACTCGGCTCGATAAGCCGATCGGTATTCTGCTGCTGCTGTGGCCCGTTCTTTGGGCGCTTTGGATCGCTGCGGATGGCTGGCCGCCACTATGGACCTTCATCGTCTTCTTTTTCGGGACCGTTTTGACACGATCAGCGGGCTGCATCGTCAATGATTTTGCCGATCGCGATATTGATCCGCATGTCGAACGCACTCGCGATAGACCTCTCGCCGCCCGCCGCGTATCGCCCTACGAAGCGTTGACACTCTTCACATTGCTGATGCTCGCATCGCTCGCCTTGGTCTTGACCCTCGGCTGGAAAGTCACGGGGTACGCTGTGATCGCCGCCGTATTGCTGCTGACTTATCCTCTATTCAAACGATTTTTTCCGGCGCCGCAGTTGTATTTGGGTATCGCTTTCGGCTGGGGCGTCCCGATGGGGTTCGTGGCAATCCAAGGCGAGGTTCCGCCGATCGGATGGTGGATCTTTGCTGTGACCGTATTGTGGGCCTTGATCTACGACACTTACTACGCGATGGTCGATCGTGAGGACGATCTGAGAATTGGGGTGCGTTCGACGGCTGTATGGTTTGGAAAAGCAGACCTCGCCATCATATCGGCATTGCAATTGTTGATGATCGCGGGACTGTGGAAGATCGGCACCATGGCTGATCTTGGTTTGAGTTACTTCATTTCCGTCATCGTCGCAGCCGCGCTATTTCATCGAAATCTTTGGTGGGCACGACATCGCGAGCGGGCGCAATGCTTCCGCGCCTTCCTCGGCAACCATCACGCTGGTCTCGCGGTGTTCGTAGGCATCGTGCTCGCCACCGCCCAACGCTGAACCAACAATCCAGAGACCGATTCCAGGGTCTCACTCGCGGCTCGAAGCGTAGCGCCGGTCGTTCGGACATCGTCGATCAGGGCGACCGAGGTCGGTGCAGTGAGTCGACGCCGAACGCTCGGGTGGACTTCAAATGCATTACTCACATTGTTGCGGCGCTCAGCGGCGGATAGCGTCGTCTGCGGTTGTGTCGCACGAGTACGAACGAGCGCTCGTTCGTCGACGGGGATGCCCAACCAGATGGCAGCGAACCTCGCGATCTGCGCTGCTTGGTTGAAGCCTCGTTCGGCGCGGCGGTCTGTATGCAACGGCATTGGTATCAGGAGAGAGACCGGTGCGACGCCGATGGCTTGCGACCACCCGGCCAGCAGAGCACCGAAGACGGCCGCCCAACGCCAGTCGGCGTGGAACTTCAGAGCGCGTAGACCTTCATCGACCGGTGGCGCGTAACTCAATGGCAGCATTTCTCTCGCCGCCACCGAACTTGCGCTGAAAGGGAACGTCCACAGACAGTCGCAGCATAAGTCGAGATAGCGCAGATCGGCTGCGCGCCGGCAAATCAAGCAACGGGCTGGCCAGAGACAAAATCCCCACCGAAACATCAGCGGTAGCGCACCGCCTGATTGCGTGCTGCCCGTGCGCGCTCGCCTATCGAGCCAATCGATTGTCAACTGAATCGAGCGGTCGAGGTTGACAGGGTTCGGGGTGACACGGAACATCGCCATTCCCGAAGCCTGCGCAGATTTGCTGTCGCTGAGCAAAGCGCTTTTCGGGTCATCTTCTTTATAAAACGGTAATGCAATGACGACTGCAGCTCGCCACGACTGGACCGTCGACGAAGTCGAAGCCCTATTCGCGCTCCCGTTCGCCGATCTCATCCATCGAGCCCAAACGGTGCATCGTGAACATCACCCGGCCAATACCGTGCAGATGAGCACCTTGCTGTCGGTCAAAACCGGCGCTTGCCCGGAAGACTGTGCCTACTGCCCGCAAAGCGTGCGCTACGACACCGGTCTCGATCGCGAAGCCTTGATGGCGGTCGACGATGTCGTCGGCCGCGCGCGCGCGGCCCGCGAGGCGGGCGCGACGCGTTTTTGCATGGGCGCCGCATGGCGCTCACCGAAGAAACGAGACATCGAAGTCATGTCCGCCATGATTCGTGGCGTACGCGAGCTCGGGATGGAGACCTGCGCCACCCTCGGCATGCTCACCAAAGAGCAAGCTCGCGAACTGCGGGATGCGGGCCTCGACTATTACAACCACAACATCGACACCTCGCCGGAGTACTACGAGAAGATCATCACTACGCGCGACTTCCAAGATCGTCTCGATACCTTGGAAGCTGTTCGCGAAGCCGGCATGAATGTCTGCTGTGGTGGCATCGTCGGCATGGGCGAAACGGTGCGTGATCGCGCTCGCATGCTGCAAGTGCTCGCCAATCTCGAACAGCCGCCGGAAAGCGTGCCGATCAATCAGCTCGTTGCTGTACCGGGCACGCCGCTGGCTGATCAAGCGGCGATCGATCCGTTCGATTTCATTCGTACGATTGCCGTGGCGCGCATTCTGATGCCGACCGCCGCCGTTCGATTGTCAGCAGGACGCGAACAAATGTCCGATGAGTTGCAAGCACTCGCGTTCCTCGCCGGTGCCAACTCGATCTTCTACGGCGAGAAGTTGCTGACCACCGGCAATCCCGACGTCGAGCACGATCGACGTTTGCTTGATCGCCTCGGCATGCGGACAGCACCCGGGGTGGTCGGTGCGTCGCACGCCTGAAGCGCTGAACGATGCCCTGAACGCTCTCGACGCTCGCCAATTACGCCGGCGTCGAAGCTGCGTGGCAGACGGACTGATCGACTTCTGTAGCAACGATTATCTGGGGCTGCGCACTCATCCAGAACTGCGTTCGGCCATGATCGATGCCGCTCGTTCCGGTGCCATCGGCGCTGGCGCCTCGCATCTCGTCAGTGGCCATGATCGCGAGCATGATCTACTCGAGCAAGCGCTCGCCGAGTTTACAGGCCGCGAACGCGCGCTCGTGTTTTCCACCGGCTACATGGCAAATCTCGGGGTGCTCACCGCGCTCGCGGATCGGGACGATCTCATCCTACAGGATCGACTCAATCACGCATCTTTGATCGATGCCGCATTGCTATCGCGCGCTCGCGAATTCAAACGTTACCCGCATAACGACGCCGACGCAGCCACTAGAGCATTGACGCAATACCGACAAGAACACCCGAAAGCCGGTGCTTTGATCGCCACCGACGGTGTTTTCAGCATGGATGGCGATATCGCGCCATTGAGGGCGCTCGCCGACATCGCTCGATCGGAATTCGCTTGGCTCGTGGTCGACGATGCGCACGGGCTCGGCGTCGTCGGCGCAGAGGGCAGAGGCGTTTGCGAATTATTTGATCTCGATCAAAAAGCGGTGCCCGTATTGATCGGCACCTTCGGCAAAGCGCTCGGCACTTTCGGTGCCTTCGTCGCTGGCGAAGCGGCGTTGATCGACTGGTTGATCCAGAGCGCTCGCACGTACATCTACACCACCGCCTTACCGCCCCCGATCGCGGCAGCGACACGGAGGGCGCTGCAACTCGTCGATGAGGAACGCTGGCGACGAGAAAAACTCTATGAGTTGATCCGGATTTTTCGAGAGGGTGCGCAGCGTCGCGGAATTTCTTTGATGGAGTCGATGACGGCAATCCAGCCCATAGTCTGTGGCAGTGCAGCGGCCGCGTTGCAGGCCAGTGCCCACTTACAAAGTCACGGCTTTCACGTCGCTGCGATTCGACCGCCGACCGTGCCCGAAGGCAGCGCACGCCTTCGTATTACGCTAGGCGCACATCACAACGCTGGCGATATAGAGCGCCTGCTGGTGGCGCTCGATGCCGCAATGTCATCATTACTCTCGCGAGAGGTTGCGACATGAACACGGCAGCACTCGTGATGCTGCACGGCTGGGCGCTCAATCTACGCGTGTTTGACGAGCTGGTAGAACAACTCGAAGCGCCTGCTGCCCAACCGCGTTTCGACATCACGCGCCTTGATCTTCCGGGACACGGTCGTGCGCCGGAACCATCCGACCTGTACGGAGATCAGGTGGAGGGCGCATGGGACATTGGCAAAGTGGCCGATCTGCTGATCCAGCAAATGCCAACTCGCTGCATTCTGCTCGGCTGGTCCCTTGGCGCAAAAATTTCGATGGAGATCGCCGCCAGAGCGCCCGAGCGCATCCGCGGCCTGGTACTGATCAGCGCAACGCCGAAGTTTGCTCGCAGCGAAGACTGGCCGCATGGCGCGAACCCGGCAGCACTGGATGTACTCGGACGCCATCTGCGCGATGACTATCGGCGCACGGTCAGTGATTTTCTATCTTTGCAGGTACGTGGCAGCGTGCAGGCGGAAGAAACGCTGAGCAATTTGCGCAACGCACTGCTATCCCAAGGAGAGTGCCAACCAGCGACGTTGCTACGCTCGCTGCGACTGTTGCATCAAATCGATCAACGTTCGCGTCTGCCGCTGATTACAGCGCCGACACTCGTCATCGCAGGCCAGTACGATCGAGTCGTACATCCGGGTGCAACTCAAGCTACGGCCGCCATGATTCCGAACGCCCGCTATCACGAGCTACAGCGTTGCGGGCATGCGCCATTTATTTCGCATGTTCACGAAGTCGTGGAGTTGATTCAGGATTTCGCGACGGAGCTTGCAGCGTGAGTATTGATCGGCAAGCACTTGGTAAAGCCTTTGGCTCTGCGAGCGGCCGATACGACGCTGCGGCTTTACTACAGCGCACCGTTCGACAAGAGCTACTCGAACGATTGCAGCACTTTGCCGCCAAACCCAAAGTCGTGCTGGATCTCGGTGCAGGAACCGGCGTCGCAACCCGAGAGCTGAAAAAGAGATACCCGGCGGCAATGGTCATTGCTGCCGATCTCTCCCTCGGTATGCTTCAGCACATCAATAAATCAAATGGTTGGCTCGATCAGTTGCGCCCGTCGAAACGTATCGCGCTCGCGGCAGTCGACGCGCATCGACTTCCTTTCAGCTCAGGCAGTATCGATCTCGTCTTTAGCAGTTTGATGCTGCAGTGGTGCGATCTTGACGACGTATTCAGAGAGATACGACGGGTACTATCGCCAGACGGATGGTTCGTGTTCAGCACTTTTGGTGTCGGCACCCTTCAAGAGTTACGTAACGCTTGGGCTGCCGTCGATCAGAGTCAACGTGTGCACGAGTTCTTCGATATGCATGACATTGGCTCTGCTTTGACGCGCGCCGGCTTGCGTGAACCCGTGCTGGATATCGATCGGCACATGCTGCAGTACGCTGACCCGATCAGCTTGATGAAGAGTATCAAAGAAATCGGCGCGGCCAATGCGGCAAGAGCAAGACCTCGCGGACTGACGAGTCCCCGCATTCTCCAAGCCGTGAACGAGGCTTATCCACGCGACGCAAAGAAGAGCGGTATCAACGCGACGTGGGAAGTGGTTTACGGCGCGGCGTTCGGCGCGCCATCGCTGCCTGCCGAGCCGCTGCGCGATCCGCAGGAAATCATCGTCCCATTCCCAACACGCGGCGTGACACGTCAAAAATGAAAAGTGGTCTCTTCATCACCGGCACCGATACAGGCGTTGGCAAGACACGGGTTGCCAGAGCGTTACTGACTGCCGGTACCAGAGCCGGTCTGTCCATGGCGCCGATGAAGCCGGTCGCATCGGGAGCGGAATATTTTGATGTGGGTGATGGACGGCGCGAGTTGCGCAACGACGATGCGCTCGCACTGCTCGAGGCGACAGGGGGTCGCTTCGAATACGCGAAGATTAATCCGTACTGCTTTGAGCCCGCCGTGTCGCCGCACATCGCGGCAATGGAGGCCGGCGTGACCGTGGATCCGGCGAGGCTAGCGACGGCGGCCGGCGACCTTGCAACAAAATGCGACTGTCTGGTGGTCGAGGGTGCAGGTGGCTGGTTCGCCCCCCTTGGGCCCGAAGTCACCATCGCGACCCTCGCGGGCGTACTGAAGCTGCCGGTACTGCTCGTGGTGGGTTTGCGGCTCGGCTGCCTGAATCACGCGATGTTGTCGTTCCAAGCGATTGAAAGATCAGGCTTGAGGCTCGCCGGTTGGGCGGTCAGCGAAATTGACCCTAGCATGCCGCGCCGTGAGGAAAACCTCATGACGCTGCGTCGAATATTCGGCTGTGAACCGCTACTCCACCTCCCATTCGATCCATCACCTAGGGTCGAAGCGGAGGCGGCTTACGTCGCTCTCAAGCGCCTCGGCTGGCTGACCGAGGGTCAGACGAAAGCGACTTAACTCCATGATATTGATAGTTTTTCAGGCTTGACTTAGCATCCCGATATCAGCCACCACCCCGCGCCACGAGGCGGCTCCCCGACGATGCGGATCGAACTATCTCCCAATTGTTCGTTAAGCCCTCGCGGTGCCCGTTGGTTCTTCGCCAGCGTCTGCGTCGCCTCGATGTCGGTGGCGCTCCCACTGACCTTCATGGGCTATTGGCCGGTGCTGCCTTTCGCCGGCGCCGAAATCGCGCTGCTCGGCTGGGCCTTACGAAGCTCGATGGCACGGCGACACGAAAAGCAGACCATCACGATCTCGTCCGAGACGGTGGAAATCGAGTACTGCCAGCCCCCGGATCACTCGAGCGTCGTGTTCCCGCGACACTGGGCGCAAGTTAGAATCCGCGCCGGGGGTTCGCCGCTGCATCCGAGTCGACTAACGGTCGAGTCGCATGGGCGCCGCCATGAGATTGGCTCCTTTCTCAATGAGCAGGAGCGTCAGGCTCTGGCGTTGCGACTAAAGCGCCTGATCGGTCGCGTGGATGAGTCCCCCCCGTTACCCGCCCACAGCGGAGGTGTGCCTTGATTTTTTTGAGGCTCCGCAGCCTCTTGGGCGGCATTGTTCATCCGATTTCGTTTGAGAACTGAGCAGACCATGAGCAGACAAATTCGACACGTCCTGAGTTCCGCCGCAGCCTCGTTGGTTGCCGCTTTCGCTCCACTTGCGGCACACGCGGAATGGGGCAACCTCAACATGCCCGTGGGCGTGACCGAGTTGTCCAAACAAATCCACTCGTTGCACATGACCATCTTCTGGTGGTGCGTTGCGATCGGCGTGTTCGTCTTCGGTTGGATGATCTGGTCGCTGGTTGCGTTCCGCAAATCCAAAGGTGCGGTGCCTGACACGTCAATCACCCACAGCACGAAGGCAGAGATCATCTGGACGCTGATCCCGGTCGTGATCCTCGTGATCATGGCAATCCCAGCTGCGCGCACCTTGATCGCCATCGAAGACACCCGGAACACCGAGCTCAGCATCAAAGTGACGGGCTACCAATGGAAGTGGCACTACGACTACCTCGGTGAAGACGTGAAGTTCTTCTCCGCTCTCGACCGCGCGAGCGACGAAACTCGCCAGCTACAGTCGGGCCTCGATCCGAAGGCCGTTGCCGATTATTTGTTGAACGTAGACAACCCGCTGGTCGTCCCGGAAGACACCAAGGTTCGCCTTTTGCTCACGGCGCAGGATGTGATTCACGCCTGGTGGGTGCCGCAGTTCGGTATGAAGAAAGACGCCATTCCGGGTGTCGTCAATGAATTGTGGTTCAAAGTCGATGCCGGCAAGACGGGCATCTATCGTGGCCAGTGCGCCGAGCTGTGTGGCCGCGACCACGGTTTCATGCCGATCGTCGTCAAGGTTGTCACGAAAGAAGAGTACAAGGCGTGGGTCGCGGCTCAAAAGGCCGGCGGCGCCAACGAAGCGGCACCAGCGGTGGAAGCCGCTCCGACGGTTGCTTCGGTCGCAACTGCTGCGCCGCAAGGTTAAGCCTCGCGAACCACGCTAGATACCACCAAAGAATTCAACGCAGAGAGTAGTTAGTCATGGCCAACACCACCACCGCACACGCTCACGACGACCACGATCACAAGCCGCACGGCTTGAAACGCTGGCTCTATGCGACGAACCACAAGGACATCGGCACGATGTACCTGGTGTTCGCTTGCGCCATGTTCTTCATGGGTGGTGCCATGGCGCTGGTCATCCGCGCCGAACTCTTCCAGCCGGGCTTGCAGTTCGTCGATCCGGGTTTCTTCAACTCGATGACGACGATGCACGCGCTGCTGATGATCTTCGGTGCCGTGATGCCGGCCTGGACTGGCCTCGCGAACTGGATGGTGCCGATGCAGATCGGTGCACCGGATATGGCGCTGCCGCGCCTGAACAATTTCAGCTTTTGGCTGTTGCCGTTCGCGTTCACGCTGCTGCTGTTGACGCTGTTCGTGCCGGGCGGCGCTCCGGCCGGCGGTTGGACGCTCTACCCGCCGCTGTCATTGCAAGCGGGTGATAGCTTCCCGCTGACCATCTTCGCCATTCACTTGATGGGTATCTCGTCGATCCTCGGCGCCATCAACGTGGTTGTGACGATCATGAACATGCGCGCTCCGGGCATGGGTCTGCTCAACATGCCGCTGTTCTGCTGGACGTGGCTCATCACGGCTTACTTGCTCATCGCCGTCATGCCGGTGCTCGCAGGTGCGGTCACCATGTTGCTCACCGATCACTTCGCCGGCACGAGCTTCTTCTCCGCTGCAGGCGGTGGTGATCCGGTGATGTTCCAACACATCTTCTGGTTCTTCGGGCATCCCGAGGTGTACATCCTGATCCTGCCGGCTTTCGGTGTGGTCTCGGAAATCATCCCGACCTTCTCGCGCAAGCCGCTCTTCGGCTACGAGTCGATGGTCTACGCCTCGGCCTCGATCGCCTTCTTGTCGTTCATCGTGTGGGCACACCACATGTTCACCGTGGGTATGCCGCTCGCGGGTCAGTTGTTCTTCATGCTCTCGACGATGCTCATCGCCGTGCCGACGGGCGTGAAGGTGTTCAACTGGTGCGCCACGATGTGGAAGGGTTCGATCAGCTTCGAAACACCGATGCTGTTCTCGCTGGCCTTCCTATTCCTGTTCACGATCGGCGGTTTCTCGGGCCTGATGCTCGCGATCGTGCCGGCAGACTTCCAGTATCACGACAGCTACTTCGTCGTGGCGCACTTCCACTACGTGTTGGTGCCGGGTGCCGTGTTCGCCATCATGGCGGGCGTGTACTACTGGCTGCCAAAGTGGAGCGGCCGTATGTACAACGAGAAGATCGGCAAGCTGCACTTCTGGCTGTCGACCATCGGCGTGAACGTGCTGTTCTTCCCGCAGCACTTCTTGGGTCTTGCCGGCATGCCCCGTCGCATTCCGGACTACTCGACCCAGTTCGCCGACTGGAACATGGTTTCCTCGATCGGCGCCTTCATCTTCGGCTTCTCGCAGCTGCTCTTCGTCTACGTCATCTGGAGCGCGGTGCGTTCGGGTGAAAAGGCGCCGCAGCGTCCGTGGGAATCGGCTAAGGGTCTCGACTGGGAACTGCCGACGCCCGCTCCGTACCACAGCTGGGAAACGCCGCCGTCACGTGAAGTCGTGGCTCACGGCACCGTCCAGCACTAAGTAAAGACTAGGCTAATGGAACCGAAGGTCGACGAAGTCGAGCGATCACGCCGCGTCAAGCGCAGCGCCATCGTGCTCGGCCTTGTCGCCTTCGCGTTCTATCTCGCTTTCATCCTGATGTCGGTACTCGGGTTTCGGCAATGAACGACGAAACCCGTATCGATCACCAGGAACTTAACCGTTCTAACCGCAAACTGACTTTACGATTGCTCGGGTTCGCCCTCGGAGCTTTCGGTTTCGGCTTTGCGCTCGTGCCGCTTTATGACGTGATTTGCGATATCACGGGCGTAGGCAATCCCAAAGATTTACTGCGTGCTAGCACCTTCGAAGAAGCGACGGCTCCCCCAGTGGATGAAGATCGTTGGGTGACTGTCGAGTTCATCGCTGATCTGCCGTCGGTCGGCAATTGGACCTTCAAGCCACTCGTCACCGAGATGAAGGTGCAGCCCGGTAAGTTGTATGTCGTCGACTACGTCGCGCATAACTTGACCGGTAAAGACACCGTCGCCCAAGCCATCCCGAACGTAGCGCCAGGCAAGGCGACGCCGTTCTTCCGCAAGACGGAATGCTTCTGTTTCACGCCGCAAAAATTCCATAAGGACGAAGAGAAGGTCATGCCTGTTCGCTTCGTCGTCGATTCGCATCTGCCCAAGAGCCTCGATCGAATCACGCTTTCGTACACCTTTTACGACAACTCGACGCGGGTCGCCGCGCTGAACTAGGAAGACTGATATGGCCAACGCACACGCATCCACCCACTCGGAAGACAAGTACTACGTCCCGCACGACAGTGTGTGGCCTATCTACGGTTCTGCCACGCTGTTCGTATTCATGATCGGCCTGTGCGGCTGGCTCAACGAGTGGTACGGGCCCGGTATCTTCATCGTCGGTATCGCGATGGTCATCGCGCTGTTCATCGGCTGGTTCAGCGTCGTCATCAAGGAAAGCCAGGGCGGCCTGTACAACAACCAGGTCGATCGCTCGTTCCGCATGGGCATGCTGTGGTTCATCTTCTCGGAAGTGATGTTCTTCGCGGCCTTTTTCGGTGCGCTCTTTTATGCACGTCAGTTGTCGGTGCCCTGGACGGGCGGCGAGGGCGTGAAGATCTTCAACAAATTGCTGCTTTGGCAGGATTACAACGCCACGTGGCCCACCAACGGCCCCGCTGCGCTCGGTCCGCGTGACGACGGCAGCTTCGAAACGATTCCGGCTTTCGGCTTGCCGGCGATCAATACTGCCATCCTGTTGCTGTCGGGCGTGACGATCACGATCGCTCACCATGCGCTCAAGGAAGGTAACCGTCGCATTCTGAATATCTTCCTCGCACTGACCTTCCTGCTCGGCTTCGCGTTCCTCGGTCTGCAGGCCGAGGAATACATCCACGCCTACACCGAGCTTGGTCTGACGCTCTCGACGGGAATCTATGGCTCGACGTTCTTCATGCTGACGGGTTTCCACGGCCTGCACGTGACGCTCGGGGCGATCATGCTGTTCGTGATCTGGTTGCGCACGATGAAAGGTCACTTTACGCCGCAACGTCACTTCGCGTTCGAAGCGGTTGCCTGGTACTGGCACTTCGTCGACGTGGTGTGGCTCGGACTCTTCGTATTCGTCTACTGGGTCTGACGAACGCAGCCGGCGGATGCCGGCAACAAGACTCTCCGAAGGCGGGCCGGCAACACCGGCCCGTCGTCGTTTAAGGCATCTCGAATCGAGACGTTAGCGCGGGACGCCGAGCGGCTGAATGAAACCGAGTGCCCACGCGGCCATCAGCAACAGGAAGAGTGCGACAGAGAGACCGACGCGTACGGTGAGTGCACGCACCATCTTCTTAGAATCGCCTTTGTCGTTCATGAGGTGAAACAAAGCGGAGCCGAGGCTCACCACGATGCCGACCAGGACGACGGCGACTGCAATCCGGAAGAGTTCCATAACCGGTATTATAGGCACGTGAAACTCGAGATCGTCGTTGGCCGCAGGGTCTTTTCCCCGTCATGGCTGATGACGGTGGCAACGCTGTGCTTGCTGGTGTTGTTCGTCAGTCTCGGTCGTTGGCAATGGAACCGTGCGGAGTTTAAGCGCGAGATCGTCGCGAACTTCGAAACCCAAAGTGACGCCGTCGTCACGCTCGGTTCTCGCTCCACGACGGAACTACCGCGCTTCGCACAGGTCGAGATATCGGGGCGTTGGGATGCGACGAGGCAATTCCTGCTCGACAATCGAACACGTGCGGGTCGCGCGGGCTATGACGTTCTGACCCCGCTGCAACTCGATGACGGTCGTTGGCTGTTGGTCAATCGCGGTTGGGTCCCTTTCGAAGGGTATCGAGATCGATTGCCCGAAGTGCGCAGCACCCTTCCGGCTGACACCAGCCAGAGAGTGACGCTGCGAGGTCGTCTGGACGAGCTGCCCTCGACCGGTCTTGCAGGCGGTCGCGCAGCGCCGGCAACCAGCGGATCTTGGCCCCGTGTCACGAGCTTCCCGCGTGTCGAAGAACTGGCGCTCGCTCTGGCAACAGTCGACGATAGCGCGCCGCGACTCGAAGCGCGGTGGTTGTTGCTCGACGAGGCAGATCAGGCAGGTTATCTGCGCGATTGGCAGCCGTTTGCTGCGGGCAAAGGACCGGAGCAAAACTGGGGTTACGCCATACAGTGGTGGAGTTTCGCGATACTACTGTTGGTTTTGTACTTTTCTTTGAACTTGAGGAAGCGGACGTCATCATGACCCAAGAGGCACCCGCCACATCCGATGCACCCCGCGGTCGCGCTGCATTGATCGGCCTTGCGGCCTTGTTCTTCTTGCCACTGCTCGGATCGTTCTACCTCTATTACATCGGCGGTTGGCGACCCGAAGGCGGGACGAACAATGGCGAACTGATCAGCCCGGCTCGACCGCTGACAGCCATCACGCTGAACGAGCGCGACGGGACGTCACCTTCACAAACACTACTGCAAGATAAGTGGTCGTTGATTTATATCGGTGACGGTCGTTGTGACAAAGCTTGTCAGCACGCGCTGTGGACGATTCGTCAAACCCGCTTGCTGCTCGCCGAAGATATGGACCGTGTCCAACGCATCTTCATCGCCGATAAAGCTTGCTGTAATGACGCTTTCCTCGATCGCGAGCATCCCGGGCTCGAAGTCATCACGGCGGAAGATGATGTCACGCGTCAATGGCTCGGCCAGTTTCCTCGTGACTCGGTGGTTCCTTACGTTTACATCGTCGATCCTCTCGGTAATCTCATGATGCGCTTCGACACTCGCGAGAATCCGAAAGGCTTGCTCAAAGATCTCGAGAAACTCCTCAAACTCTCACATATCGGTTGATCATGACTTCATCCATACCCTCGGGTGCAGTAGCCCTGCGCCGTCTTGCGTTGCTCGGCATGTTGCTGTGTCTCGTTGTCATCGTGCTCGGAGCTTGGGTGCGATTGACCGATGCCGGTCTCGGCTGCCCTGATTGGCCGGGTTGCTATGGTCACGTCACGCCCGCAGGCGCGGAGAAGGTAGAAGGTAAGATCGAGTCCTACTCACCCGGCTGGGAATACGACTCGGGTAAGGCGTGGCGCGAGATGATCCATCGCTATGCTGCGACGACCTTAGGCTTCATCATCGTGTTGATCACGGCTATCGCTATCGCTTACCGACGCGAGAAGCCAGTCAGCGTCACGTATGCGGTTACCTTGCTCGTAACGGTCGTGCTGCAAGGTATCCTCGGTGCCTTCACCGTATGGTGGCTCGTCAAACCGCTGATCGTCGTGCTGCATTTGACCGGTGGTTTGACCACGCTCAGTCTGTTGACCTGGCTATGGCTGCGCATGCGTCGAGTGACAGCCGTCGTCGAACCCCAAGCAGGCGCAACAAAAATCGCCGCTCTGAATGGGGCGCGACGCGCAGGAATCATTGCTGTTGTCGTGGTGGCCGTTCAGATCATTCTGGGTGGTTGGACGAGTAGCAACTATGCGGCTGTTGCCTGTCCCGACTTACCGACCTGCCAAGGTCAATGGATTCCCAAGAATATGGACTACGCGGATGCCTTCGTCATTTGGCGTGGCCTCGATATCAATTACGAAGGTGGCGTGCTCGATCATCCCGCGCGCGTTGCCATTCACTTTACCCATCGAGCCTGGGCGCTCGTCGCGACACTCGCGGTTCTTTGGGCAGCTTGGCTCGCGTGGCGTAACGCACCGACCGCGCTCGTTCGCCACGGTGCTATTTGGGCCGTCGGCGCCTTGTCGCTGCAATGGCTGATCGCTCTATTGATGATCATCAAGGCGTTCCCGCTCTCTCTGGCAACGGGCCATAATGCGGGTGCGGCGCTGTTACTCATGTCGTTGCTGGTCTTCAATCGACGTTTGCGAGAAGCCTGAGCATGTCTACCGCAAGCGCCAGCGTCACGAGACAACCGACTTGGAAGCTCTACTACGAGCTGACTAAGCCTCGGGTGGTGGCACTGATCGTCTTCACTGCGATCGTCGGCACCTTACTCGCGAGCCCGGGATGGCCGCCCTTTGCGGCGTTGGTCTACGGCAATATCGGCATTGCGCTTTCAGCGGCGTCGGCTGCTGCGATCAATCATGTGCTCGATCAAAAAATCGACGAGCAAATGTCGCGAACCCGTGGTCGCCCCCTACCTACGGGCGGTCTACAAACCCGACAGGCTTTGCTGTTTGCCGCCATACTCGCTGCGGCTTCGATGGTCATTTTGTGGTGGCTCGTCAATCCGCTGACGGCTGTTCTGACTTTTGCTTCGCTCATTGGGTACGCCGTGATCTACACGGTCTTTCTCAAACGCGCGACGTCGCAAAATATCGTCATCGGTGGCGCTGCCGGTGCTGCACCACCGGTACTCGGCTGGGCCGCAGTCACCAACTCGATCGATCCGAACGCATTGTTGTTGTTCCTGATCATCTTCATCTGGACGCCACCGCATTTCTGGGCTTTGGCCATCGCGCGTCGCGACGAATACGCGCAAGCAGGCATTCCGATGTTGCCGGTTACTCACGGCATTCCTTACACGCGTCTGCAGGTATTGCTTTATACGGTTCTGCTGGTGCTCGTGACCTTGATGCCCTATCTCACGCGGATGAGCGGGCTCATCTATCTTGCGGCTGCCATCGTTTTGAACGCGCGATTTCTCTACTACGCATTTGCCCTGAAAATGACCGAGCGAGCGGAATTGCCGATGAAAGTTTTCCGTTTCTCGATTTCGTATTTGATGTGGTTGTTCGCAGCCTTGCTGGTCGATCACTACATCATCACGACGCAGTTGCCCCCGCTAGGCTGAGACATCTTTTAGACGCAGCAGCGTCAGCGAAATAGCGCGTCGGCAACGAAGGGGTTACTGCGACGTTCGGCACCGAACGTCGACGTGGGTCCATGCCCCGGCAGAAATGTCACATCGTCACCGAGCGGAAAAAGATTCTCACGAATCGAGCGGATCAAATCGGCATGGTTGCCACGCGGAAAATCGGTGCGACCGATCGATCCGGCGAACAACACATCACCCACGATGGCAAATCGCGAAGGGGCATGAAAGAAAACGACATGCCCCGGGGTGTGGCCCGGACAATGCCGTACTTCCAATTCGAGCTCACCCACCGTAACGCGATCACCCTGTTGTAACCATCGAGTCGGCAAGAAGGCCTCACTCGGTGGGAAGCCGAACATTTTTGCCTGCGCCGGCATCTGGTCGATCCAGAACTGGTCGCCCGAGTGCGGGCCTTCGATCGGCAATGAATAACGACGAGCAAGCTCGGCGGTCGCACCGGCATGATCGAGGTGGGCATGCGTGATCAGAATCTTCTCGAGCGTGAGTCCGTGTGCCTTGATGACCTGCAACACGCGATCGAGATCACCACCCGGATCGACGATCGCCGCACGCAGGGTCTTCTCACACCAGATGACGGAGCAGTTCTGCTGAAACGCCGTCACCGGCACTACTTCGAGTTTCATGCGCGCGGACTTTACACCGTGATCGCAAGACCTCGATAGATGCGGGCTCGGTATCGACTCTCCTGCGCCTCGACGATCGGCGCAGCGGCCAGCAGTACGGCATGCGCGAAGCGGGTGTATTCCTCAGCTTGCTCTGCGGCATCCCGCGGTTCTTCGCTGCGCATGCGACGTGTGAGATTGACCTGGTTCACCGGTACCGCCGTTGGCAAGCGCTCGTTCTCCACACCCAGTGTCGCCGTGAAGGCGTGTAGCGTCGTCTTGACGAAATTGGCCATGGCGAACTGCGGCAGGCTTCCGCCGACTGGTACATCGGGTGACACGAGAATGAGTCGTGCACCTTTAAACAAGGAGACCTTGCGCGCCACCCGAAAGTGATGCGTCAAATTCGTTTCAACGAGTGCGCCAAAGCCGACTGCATCGAGATGATCTTTTCCTTCGACACCGAAGAGCGCTTGGGGAATGGGTGCAAATGGCGTCGAGATCACAGCCGCCGGCGCGCCGTGAGTGGCATACGCCTCATCCATGCGGGCTTCGAGGTCATCTCCCATCGTGAGATAACTCACACGGTCGTGTCCTAGGGCTCTTCCGAGTGTCAGGCGGAGCTGTTCACCTGCCTCTGCCGAACGAGTCAGTGCGACGACGTTACCGACGTGTCCTTCTGCAAGGAACAAACGCGCGACCGCCGCGAGCGGTTCGGTCATATGTTCGCCGATCAACCAGATCGTCTCGCCCTCCATACGACGCACGCGCTCTGGTTTCGCACGACCAAAAAGCTCGCGCTCGGTGATGGTGCGCTCTTGCTGTAATCCACCCGACGGCTCGAAGGTTTCACCTGAGATCGCCCGGTCAGCCATGAAAAACACCGTCGCCAACGCGACGTCGGTTTCGGTCGGCATCCGGTTCAAGTGCAGCATGCCGATGACACCCGAGCGAATCTTTTCGGCTTCGACATCGATACGTCGTGGATCGATGAAGGGCTCCGTGACATCCGGCAAGCTCTCAGCCCACTGCTCTGCCAAATCACGCTCCATCTGCGCGAGGATGATGCAACCATTGCACAAGCGCGCAACCAGGCGCCGTGCCATCAGTTTCGTCATCAAAAAGTGCAGTG